>JAAGKN010000537.1_pt1 | contig 126740 bp, 172 predicted proteins | sample 6206371 | NCBI WGS metagenome assembly JAAGKN01 (sample SAMN11533720, study PRJNA540317) | gut metagenome | isolation source: fecal pellets from male and female animal of same cohort | host: Peromyscus leucopus | place: USA:CA | collected 2017
GTATGCTTGCATCGGGGTAGTTGAAATTTTCGTCTTCCTGTATTCATTGTCGGCCTCATGCGATTCTTTGCTTAAAAAAATCCGCATGAGGCCAATTTCGTGGTTTTTGTTGTGCGGAACCGGTATTTTGTGGTATGTTTTACAGATGAGAGGTGATAAAAATGGTGCACAAGAAAGAAAAGATTATCTGTATTGTCCTGGTGGTGCTGGCTGTGATATTCCTTATCCTGGGATTTTTGTTCCGGGGCGGCAGCGATGCCTCAGCAAGTCTGGATTTCAGGCTGCCGGAAAAAGAAAAACAGGTTGTTATGCTTCCCGGTGTGACAGAATCTGAGCTTGGGGAGAATGCTGCAGGCGGCGGTACTATCACCTACGGAGGGGAAGCTGTGTATGACTTAAAGACCAGGAAGCTGTCTTTTGCCTTTGAGAACAGTCAGGCAGGAGCAAGCGATATGGTGATTTCCCTTATCTGTGACGGGCAGGAGCTATGGCAGTCCGGGCGTATCAGTGCAGGGGAAGGTCTGGCCGAATCGGTGGATGCCAATATCAGACTGAACCCGGGGCAGTATGACTGTATTTTAAACATTGACCATTATGACCCTGTGACAGGGGAAAAGGCTATTTTCCAAATGACGGCTGATGTGAATTTAATTGTGGCCGACGGCCTGTCTGAGGACGGTGTTGCCACGGTGTTTTTTCAATGATGTTTCTGGCAGCCTTTCGGGGTTGTCTGGAGATAAATATTATTAGAAAGGGTGATTTTCTATGAGATTAAAGAAAGTGGCGCTGGCCATCCTGACCGGTGCTATGGTACTGGGTTCGTCCCTGACTGCATTCGCAGCCGAGGCGCCCTCTGCAACGGTGACAGGCTCGTATACCGGGGATTCCGGGAAGCCTGTGTATTCGTGTTCGTACTCCTTCGGAAGCATGCATTTTAATTATTCCGGAGGCAGCCAGGGCACCTGGGACCCCAAGACCCATGAGTTTTCCGGTGAGGCTTCTTCGGGCGGATGGACCTGTGCGGATGGTGCTGATGAGGTGACTATCATCAACCATTCCAATGGTGCGATTGCTGTCAGGATGGAGTTCCAGTCTGCGAAAGAGGGTATCAAGTTTGGGTTCTCCCAGCCTACTTTTGACATCGAGACTGCTGTGGGGACTACGTATGCGAACGCTCCCCAGAAGACTGTTACAGTGGGGCCTCTGGCCGACTGCGGCGGATTGTCCGAGGGTGAGACCAATGTGACGCTGGGTACTGTGCTGGTGCATGTGAGCGCAAAATAGGGTATCCGGTAAAAAGCCGTGCGGGGCATCTGTCCCGTGCGGCATTTTGTTAAAAGGAGCGGGCGTATGGCAGAAAAAATTAAGAATAACAGATGGTATCTTATTATGGCAGCCTGTGCCATATTGTGCCTGGGGGCATTTCTTTTTATGCTGACAGGCTTAAAGCAGACAGAGCGGTTCACGGTTCCTGTGGCGGAGAGCGGTGCGGTGGATGGCGCAGTGCCGGCGCTGACATCGGAGCTGTGTTATACGGTCCTGGATGAGGGGCAGATGCCGTTTTCCGTAGGCGTGTGTGCCAGACCGGTACGGAACCCCGAGGGGCTTTCTGTGTGGTTCACGAATCCTGAGGGAAGCGAGAGCTGGCTTTTGCTGAAAGCATATGACAGCCGGGGGAACCTGCTTGGCCAGACCGGGACTTTGGAACCGGGGCAGTATGTGGAAAGTATTGCCGGGGACTTTTCAGGCGCGGATGAAGTGACGCTGCAGGTGCTGGCGTACGAGCCGTATCTATATTATTCCAACGGGACTGTGACGCTGGATGTGAGCGTAAACTGATATATTTTTGGAAAATAATAGGTTGCTTTGTGGTTGTAATTGTGCTATAATAGCCATAGTGAATGAACGAGAATGAATATAGGAGGAGTTTACTATGACCAGTGTATCAGATTTTATGAGATGGCACAAAGAAGCTAAGGATTCTGTTGACAAGAGCCGGAAGATTGCGGATGACCTGAAGCTGATGTGTGGTGTCGTGCTGCATGACAAGACGGATGCTGAGAAAAAGAATGGCATTGTTATTACAAAAGAACAGGAGACAGAGTTCCGTGATGCCTACAACCGTGCAATTACGGCTATGAACGATATGTATGGTGTGTGTCTGCATTACAGCAACCTGATGGAGGAAATGTCAAATTCAATAGAGGTGGCGTGGCCGCCTAGTGGTCGGTTTAAAAAAGATTAGATACAGAAAGGTTTTAGGTGGAATAACATGAATGGGATTAGCTTGTATGCGAAAGACGGGAATATCTATGCGGTGTTTGCTGACCCTGTGTTGGTGGACAGCGTGGACGCCGCTGACATAGAGGATGTAAAAGCGCAGCTGTTACATAATATCGGTACTATGTTCGATAAGTATGTCATAGGGGAAGCAGTAAAGGGTATTTTTGATAAGCCTGAGACAGAGCCTGACGGGGTTGCCCTGGATATGGTATTTGGTTTTGTGGGTGGCGAAAAGACAGGCGAGGCTGATGGCAAGCCGAAACGCAGGGGCGGCAGGAAAAAGAGCCTGAAAACCGTGCTTTCGGAAGGGACTTCAAACAATGGTCTGACTGGTAACAGTTATCCGGTTGTGCCGGAAGATGATGAGAAAGATTCTGTGTTTTCTGAGTCTGCTTTTTTGGGAGACGAAGATAAATCTATATGTATAAAGCCGGACGAGACGATTTTCGAATCGGCAGCATCTGAACGGACAGAACTTTCATTAGAGGATAATCTGGGAGCCGTTACTGCTGAGAGTGCAAATGATGATTCTGCTGAGACTGTGGACAAAGGGCTTCCTGCAATGGACGAATTTATGTCTGACTCTACATCAGAGGAAAGGACGGAAGTACCTTTGGAGGAGACGTTGGGCGCTCTCACGGATGATGTTTCCGATGGCAGGGCGGGTGGTGGAGAACCTATGGTCTCAAAGGATGAGCCGAAGGAGTCTGCAGAGGAAGCGGACAGTCATGAGGACGAGTCTGTTGCAAAGCAGATGGCAGAAACATTGGCTTCTGAGGAAGAGCCTTCGGTAAAACCGGAGGTTAAGGCCAAACCAAAGGCTGTCCTAAAAGAGGAATCTGAGCCGGAAGAAAAAGACGGTTCGGCCCCGAAGCGGAAGATTGACATTGGAAAAATTCTGGCTCTCCGGAAGGCAAAATGGAGCGTAAAGGACATTGCAGGTGATATGGGTCTGGAGCCGCATCAGGTGTCACAGGCATTGTGGCGGCATAAACGTATGATGGAGGAAAAGAATGGGAGCGAACAGTCTGCACAGGGCGAAAGCCAATAAGAATGACGAATTTTATACGAGATACGGGGATGTGGCGTTCTTTCTAAAGCATTTCTGGAAGAACGCCGACGATTCGTATTTTAAGGGCAAACGGATTTATCTTCCCTGTGACGGACTGACCATGAGGGAATCCCAGTTTCTGGAGTATTTTAAAGCTTTTCTGCCCCAGATGGGCGCAGAGGAGCTTTTTGCTTCCGGCGTGGGTACGCTCAATTGTATGTACATGATGGGAAAACAGTCTGATGGTTCTTATAAAGAATGGATTCAGCGGGTGCCTGACTTTGACGGGGATTTCCGGGATGCGGGGGATTACTGGAAGAGGGCAGACGTGATAGTGACGAACCCGCCGTTCTCTATCTTCCGGGAGTTCATCAGGGCATGCTTTATTTATGATAAAGATTTTATCATCTTAGGTCCGGCCAGCGCCATGCTGAACAAAGAGTTGTTCCCGTATATTGCGGACTGCCGCGTGATGGTGTCAAATCCGGGGCAGATGTGTTTTGAACTGCCTGGCGGCGATACAAAGAAAATGGGTTCTGTGGTATGGTACACCCGTATCCGTGACGAAAGGTGGAAGGTAACCCATACCGGCTACAGAGCGGGGAAAAGTTACAGGTATGATAAAGAGCTTTACCCATCTTATGCAAACTATGAAGGGATTGAGGTCAGCAGGCTGTCAGACTTGCCATTTGATTATGACGGCCTTATGGGCGTCCCGGCATCGTTCTTTTATGATTATGACCCGGCTCAGTTCGAAGTCATCGGTTATGCGTCCCAGAGCGTGGGTGACGGGGCAGTACAGCCTTCCCGGTTTTATCACGGGTCTACGGTCTGGAAAGACGGGGAGAACTGCGGGGAAGGGCACCGGATGAATACCCGGCCCCTTATCCGGTATGAAGGGGATGTCCCTGATAAGGGAACCGTTTATACGAGCCCCCATGACCCTGGTCATTATTACAGGAATACGTACCAGAGGGTGTTTATCAGAAAAAGAAAGCCTTAAAAAACAAAGAGCCACACTGCTGCAGCAGCATGGCTCTTTTTGTATGTGCGGGCTAAGCATATTGGTCCGGACTCTTTCTCTCCTTACAAGGCCCGCCTACTCCATGGCGTCTCTTTCCGGCTGTTGTATGCCGCGGACGCTCTACAACGACAGGATTTTCACATGCCTGCGTCTTGGCAACATGGACTTAAAGTCCATGTACTGACAGATGGCATGACCGGTTTTGTGTTCCGCTCTGTAATCATCTGGCAGTGCGTTAGCGCAGGTCGATGCTTACTCACCGTAAGTTATTGCCCGGCACACGGTGTGTGCTGTGTCAGGGTGCCAGCAGGTGTTCCAGCAGTTTTTCTTTGTCACAGAGTTCTTCTGAGAAGGAGCAGCTGGATTTGTCGCAGAGCCCACCAGAGAGCTTGCAGTATTGGCATTCAGTGTGTTCCTGGCACCATTTGGTAACAGCATGGTCTTTAAGCATGTCCTTTGCGTGCCTGATGCTGGCCCCGTTGGAATACTCTTCCGGCCATTTGTCTATTTCCCTGAGGGTCTTATAGGGGTCGCCAGTGGTATTTTCTCTGCATACATCCAGTACCATTTTGGCTATGGCATTGTGTTTGATGCCTGCCAGGGCTTTTTCCCAGAACAGCACGTTCCTGTTTGCTCTATAGGTAAAGGCGGCACGGTAATCATCTACATCATAGACACCAGGTGTGAAAGTCTGGGTTTCCATGATGACTTCCAGAGCTACCGGAAGTTCGATGAGGAACCGCTTTGCCTGCTGTTCCTGGTCTTCTGTGAGTTCGTCCGGGACAGTCCCTGTGGTTATCTCGATGATGTCCCGCAGGATGGAGCTGTTGCCAAAAGGCCGCTTCGGGTTGATGCAGGGGATGTACTTCATGCCTTCTTCGGGTACAAAGAAAGCATCTGCCAGGAAGTCAAGCCTGGTTGTCAGTTTGATGTGTTCTTTTTTCAGTTCAAATTTCAATGTCAATCGCCTCCAGTCTGTCATATACTTCGGCAACGCACGCTGTGATGGTATGTTCGTCCGATACAATGTCATCAATGGCCGCATACAGGGCGTCACGGGGTGCGTTGCTTATTTCAAAGCAGTTGACGATGCCTTTGGTGGCTTCAGTCAGGGCTCCGTAGAGTTCGTTGCCGATGCTGTTTTCCTGGTGCTCCGAGGGTTCAATGCTGATGCCGACGGATTCCATCAGGTTAATAGCACGGCTGATGCGGGCCGCTGTTTTGGCCAGGTTCACGGCCAGTATTTTGTGTTTAAGCTTCACAGTGCAGTCTCCTTTGTTTTTCATGTTTTCTGTTCTGGAGCAGTGTCCGGGGCGGCTTTTTATTGCCGCCCATTTCGGGCGTAATGGTTGCGGCGTCCGCCGAGATGGGGTATGATAGTGGACAGAAAGGGTGGTGCATTGTTATGAGCGAATATATTGAAGTGAAGAAAAGCGATTATGATGAGTTGTCAGGGACGCTTATCAATACGCTATGCCGTGTGGAAGAACTGGAATCTGTTATCAGCCATGTAATGGCGTTATGTGAGACAGGGGAGGTTTCGGCGGATGAATTGTTATGGACGATTAAGCGGGTGCTGGGCGATGCGAAAGTGGATTGACAAAGACTGTAATTTGTGATATGTTTTCTAATAGATATTCTATTAGAAAAGGAGATTGTGAATTATGGGTGATGTAAGAGAAGCGAAACCGAATTGCAGGAACGCAGGGTTTTCTGCGTCCATTTATGTGCAGCCGGACGTATTGCCGCATTATATGGGGCTTAAAAAGATGGCGGAGGAACGGGATGTTTCCATGTCGGCAATCCTGAATGAGGCTGTGAAACAGATGTATTATCAGATGCGGACCGGCGTGAATGTGTGTCCTGAGGCATATCTGGCACTGGCACGGGGCGACCTTGGTGTGCTTAGCTGTGATATGAATGGCGGCGTGGTGGACGTATCTGTTAATATTACGCCCGAAGAGGCAGTTACGCGCCAGCCTGAATCAGAAGGCGGCCCTTATGGTTTTGACAGGGGTATGGATTATGTGATTGGTTCTGCCATGTTGAAGGTTGCTGATGAGTCGGCTGTTGTTGGGCATGAGAAAGAAGTGTAAGGTGAGAATTGTATGTATAAGGTACGTTTATCTAGGAACATGCAATACGCTATTGATACAGCTGTTGAAAATTCTAAAAATTCTGAATTTGTGACTGAGGCTGTGGCTGAATCGGACAGGGCTACACAGGAGTATGGGCGTTTAATGGAAACTGATGAAAGATACCGTCAGTTGGTTGAAAGTAAATTTTTATAAAAGTGGGGTGATGTTTATGCGTATGTCTGATGGTGAGGCTGTTGTGAAGCGGGCATTTGAGAGTGTTTTGACTCACAGAGATGATGCTGATTATTGGAAAGAAGCTGATGAAAAAATGGCGCATGACCAGCAGGAGTTTGACCGTCGTATGGCTACGGACCCGAAATTCAGGGCGTATATGGATACAGTATATGCGTGCAGGGGCGATGACAACGGACTTGTACGAGCCAATTTTCGTTGATATGGGGAGAAATCTATGTTATATTTTATCTTAGGGTTTATGTTTCTGATATTTGGCATGTTTGCTGTGATTTTTGGTATTGATTACCGGAACATGCGACAGCGCCATGCACGCTGTAACAGGACTGCAACAGGGATTGTCACGAATGTGTGGGAGTCACTGCAGACCATTACGGACCATGATTACGAGGGTGGCACCAGACAGGTGTGGATGTCACAGCCTTATATCGAGTTTGTGGCTGAGGACGGGAATACTTATAAAGCTGATGTAGAAATCTGGCATTCCAGACTGCCGAAAGAGCTGCAGAAGGGCTGTTCCGTCCAGGTGTTCTATGAATCGGCGGACCCGAAGAATAGTTATATTAAAGAGACAAAGATAAACCTGATTGTGACCGTTGTATTTGGTGGTGTGGCCGCGTTGATGCTGTTTGTCATGGCAGTCATGGCGTATATCCAGATATTCTGGCTGTAGAAAGGGGTGAGAGTAATGGTAAAAGATTCTGATAAGAAACAGGTGGTAGACGAGAAAGAAAAGCCTGTTTATCCGGTGGTGGCGCGTCGGTATGTTAAAGCGGAAGAATAGTTTGTTTTTATGGTTGCATTTGTATGCGGTTTGTGCTACAATGATAGAAAAAGGAGAGGCAAAATTATGGGAAACGTATCTATTATTGTAGGCGGGCAGTATGGTTCCGAAGGGAAAGGAAAGGCATCCGGGTTCTGGGCACAGGAGACGGATGCTTTTGCTGTGGTAAGGGTTGGTGGCCCGAACTCAGGTCATACCGGGTACAGGCACGACATGGCGCTGCGGATGCTCCCAGCGGGGGTCCTGCATGACCCCCAGCGGGTTGTGGCTGCGATGCCTGCAGGTTCCTACATAGATGTGGATGTTTTTCTGGAAGAAGTGAAAGCAGTTTACGGGAATATCTCGTATGCAAATGTGATGGTCGACCGGAATGCTATGGTGATTGACAGCCTTCACTCACGGCTTGAGAAAGGGAATCGGTTGTTTGACCGTATCGGGTCCACAGTAACAGGCACTGGCGGAGCTGTGGCTTCCAGGGTGCTCCGGGACGATACGGTAAGGCTTGCGAAAGATGAGCCCAGGCTGGCGCCGTTTCTGGCTGATACGAAGTCTTATCTGAGAGGGCTTCTGGTGAAGAAGCATCATATCGTAATAGAGGGGACGCAGGGGTATGGCCTGTCCAATTTGCATACGCCGTTTTATCCGTTTGCTACGGCGCGGGACACCACTGCCGCAGGGTTCTTATCAGAGACCGGCCTGTCACCGTTGGATGTGGCCCATGTGGTAATGGTCATCCGGGCTTTTCCGATACGGGTGGGCGGCAATTCCGGCCCGTTGGAACGGGAGACCAACTGGAAGGCAGTGTCGGAGGTTTCGGGCGGCGAGTATTTCGAAGAATATACGACCGTCACGAAGCGGCTGCGGAGAGTGGCAGAGTTTGACCCAGTAATTGTCCGTGAGGCGATTCAGGCGAACAATCCCAATGTTATTATGATGAACCATGTGGATTACATAGATAAGACAGAGACCGGAAAGATGTCCGGTAAACAGATGAATTTCGTGAAGCGGGCGGAGAGTGAGATTTGCCGGAACATTGATTATGTGGGCCTTGGCCCGGACAGTATGGTTCGGAGGTGACAGGAATTATGGCAAGCGGCTTATATGATAATGTGTCTGCGAAGCAGGTACGGAGCGATTTGAAGTATCTGCAGGAGAAATACGGTTCCTGTTATGATTTCTGTGGTGGATTTTGCAACTGTGATGTATTAAAAGACCTTATGTTTGGGAAAATCACGCCAAAAGAAGCCTGTATTGATAACATCAGGGCTTATTTTGACGAGGGCGCTGACAGGGAGCGGTGTGCTGCGCCTGTTTATCCTGACAGGTCGGATACACGGATTGCCCGTATGGTGGAACGATATTATATTGATTAAGTGTATGTTGTTTGGTCGTAAATGTAAATTACGAACGCGTATAAGGCCCGTTAAGGGCTTTAGCGTTGTCAGTCAGAGAAGTTTACTTTTTGGCACAGATGATTCAGATTTGGGGCAGTCAGGCGTGCCAGAGGGGTATCTGAGAGAGGTTTGAAGTTATGACACAGAGGGAAAAATTTTTAAATACATATAAAGATTATGAAACACTGGTCAGGGCATCCGGTCTTGACCCGAAAGAGATAGAAGATGAGCTGGCTGGTTCCGGCAATGTGGACGGCGACAGGCTTCGGATGTGCCGCCTGTTCCGGAATTATTTCAGTCATGTGAACGATTTGGCATTCCTGGAGCCTACGGCAAAGATGATGAGCTTTCTGGAAAAGAAAGTGCGTGTGCTGCAGGAAAAAGGTGATGTTGTGAAGAAGCACCTGAGAAAGCCGGATGTTGCAATGTGCATGGAATCCGAGAAGTGCGGCATTGTGTCGGAGCGGGTGCGGGGTCTCAAATGCCTGTGGATTCCGGTCATGTACTCGGATGGTGGTATTGGGGTTTTAGATGCTTTTGCGTTCCTTGGCCAGAAATCGTCTCAAAAGGTGGGCCTTTTGGGTGGTTCCACAAAGCCGGTGAAGTTCTGCAAGCCTGTGGATGAGTACGCAGGGCTTGACCGTGACGCGGTTTGGGTCTGTACCGATGACGGGACAAAGAATGGGAAGATATTGGGCCGGGTGTGGTTTAAAGATTCGCAGAATTGAGGTGATGTTATGGCATTGCAGTCTTTATTTGCCTGGTGGTGTGATTTACCGTCATGGGTGAAATGCATCTGTTCTGTTTGTTGTGCGGCGATTGTATGGAGTCCGTGGTTTCAGTCACGGTCATGATAAAGAGTATTATGAAAGGGGGTGATTCCGTTGAGAAAGTAATTTAGCCGCCAGGAAGGCGGTAACGAAATGTTTCAGCTTAGTAAGACATGATGTGGCGTGAGTGTGAGATTCAGGGGATATAACACAGACAGTAAGGCGAATTGATGGAGCGCCGTGTATGATGAAAGTCGTACGCACGGTGTGGGGTGGGGGAAAACGCGGAACCGACGTAAGAGCGGGAAAGTGTTACCTATCACCATTGTTTATGGTATTGCAATTACCGCGATGAGCTTTTTCGTAGACCCGACAATCAGTACGCTTACGAGTGGTACACCATCACAAAATGTCGACCTGGGCGGACTTTCGTTCCCGCGACGCTTCGGTGTGCGTTTTTCAGCCGAGTTCGTGAAGAAGTACCATCTGATGGGACTGCAGGCAAGGTGGCAGTCTTATGAAGACCCTGAGTTCAAGAAGAGCCTGGGGAAGGATTTCTATCACGAGGACACGGTGAGCAGGGAGTGCTGGGCGATGTATTATTTCAAAGGCATTTACCCGAAGAACAAGGCGTATGCGAAGCTTGAACTCGTAAATGCGCAGACAGGGCGGCTGGTGCGCACGTTCTATTTCGAGTTCACGAAGAGTTACCAGATGAGTCTCGACTCCCGGTATTATATCAATGACCCGGTACTTGATGAGAAAATCGTCAAGAACGGCGTGCTCGTAGAGCTTCGTCCGTTCACAAAGAAGGACGGGTCAGTGGTGTACAGGCCGGGCAAGACAACGTTTGACGAGTGGAAGATTAAGGACATCATGAATGGTGGGGCGAAGACGAAAGTCAAAACTCCGGCCATTATGCAGGATATGGTAAGGTATGCGGAGAAACCGAAGATGGTATTTTTGGTAACGCCGCCGCATTTGATGAAATATGCAAAACTTATCTTAATCCTGATAAAGCAGTCAACAGGATTCACGGTGTGATAAATGCGTAGCTGTGAATCGGCTGTCCCGAATGAACCTGATAAGTAGATTCGGGTAATAAAGCAGGGAATGAAGCGGGGACGCCGTTTGCAACGGCAATCCGAGTGCGAAGGCTGGGTTTAAAAGCTTGGTCAGCCGCAGAGCGTAGATGACGAAGACTGATGCTGCGACGCGTCAGAAATGTAATTCATCCAAGAGGCCCTGCTATCGGTCAGGACAGACGCAGAGTCTGTGATAAAAAGGTACGCCATGCTGCAGCGAACAGCTGTAGAAGTACGGATAAAAAGCCGTACGGTAATATGACAGTAGTTGACCTTAATTTCGACAAGTCATATATGACTAAGAGCAATCAGAAGCCACTTTTTAAAACGAGGTTTATGTTGGATAAGGGTTTCGTCCTGCGTACCGGGTGACTGGTGCGTACCTTTACACAAGTTAAATACCATGGAAAGACCTAAAGAGTCTGCACGCCACAACGTGGCTTGAAAGAGCGAGCGTGATGGAGCGAAAGCGGAAAGAAGTGAAGAGGGCAGGAATGCCTGGCAGGATGGCAGTATGCTGAAACAAAAAGCCGTGATTTGTTCACGGTGCTAAGCTGTCAATATGAATTATTTTGTTGAAAGGATGTAACGATATGGAAATCAAAGTGATAAACGATGGTGTAGCCGGATTAAAGGTGTCATCGGATGGCGAATCTTTTGTTTTGCGGAAAGGTGATGTGTTAGCGTTCCGTATGAATAATGACGCTGGTGTTCGTCAGGGTTCATTGTATGAAATACAGGCCGATGGATTTGCTATCATGACTACGATTATGGGCATGAGAATGCCTGCCGGTTTGTTTTCATATGATAATGTTGTGCTCATTCGTAAAATAGTTTGTTGATTAAGGGTCAGTTTGGTTACGAAGTTTCCTGAAAGATTAGAGATTATGAGGTAAGATGCATGTTTCGCAGATATAAAACAAATGTCACGCAAGCTTATAGTGTGGACGACAATGGCAATATTGTGCCGTGTTCCAGGACGGTGTTTCGCAAAGACCGTTTTGAACGGTTGTCGTGTTTGTGGGAGTTTTGTTGTGGATATGTGTTTCCGGCGATTGCGATAAGTGTCGTCGGAGGTGTGATTTTGCATTTGTTTTTATATGTGGTCTCAATGATTCTCGGTTGAGTATGGAAGACGTTCATCGACTAGGGGATTGGGAGTCCCCGTTAGCGGCCAAGTGTGCTGTGATTGCAGCATAGGGTGCGCGAAAAATAGGTGGTCTTTATGGAAGAAAGGTCGGTATATTTATGAGCGATGTAGAAATGATGGTGCGGTTTTTCCGTCAGTTAGGCAGCTATACGATATTAGTCATAGCGATTATTGTTGGTTTGCTGTGTATCGGATGTGCGGGCCGCAGATTTTTGCAGTTTTATTTTAAATGTCTTTTCCATAAAGATTGACATATAGTCAGAACTACGTCCTGTAATGGGAGTGCTGTGAATTAACACAGAGTTATTGTTACGAAATAACGAAACAAAATAAATGCGAACTTGGAAACCTTCAAAGCGAAGGACACGGAATTAGCGGGTTTCAGACAATGCTAAGCATTGGTTTGGGGTGTTCTTGCCCTGCGTATCTGTAATGGGTGCGTACTATTACGGGGGTTAAAACCATGGAAAGACCTAAAGAGCCTGTACGCCACAACGTGACCCGAAAGGGTGAGCGTGATGGAGCGAAAGCGGAAAGAAGTAAAGAGGGCAAGGATGCCTGGCGGGATGACAGTACGCTGAAATAAAAAGTAACCCAGATGGGTTATGCTAAACTGTTTTATAAGGGTCAGTTTGGTTACGAAGTTCCTGTAAAGCCAGTATTTTGGCAGGGAGACGTTCATCGACTAGAGGATTGCGTCCTCGTTAGCGGTAATTTTTATTATGCGCGAAAAATGCCCGGGGGAATCATCAATATCTGGAGGATGTTATTGTGAATGATATGTCACAGAAGTGTGTTGCCAGTATGGAATATGTGTTGGACAAATATAGTGTTCGATGTGAAGTTACCGATACTAATATATTTGAGACAGTGTGTGCTTTGCGTGAGCACTATGGTGAAGCTCTTGACAAAGTTCTGGATGTTGATAGACTTTGACATATAGTCAGTAACAATTTGTAATGAATTGTTTTTATTGTTTAATAAGTGTATATTTTGTGTAAAAATGTGTTTGCTATTTACGTCGATTATGCTATGATATTATTGAGGTGAATAGTATGATTTATAGTATATCTGAGTTTGCTGAGTTGGCGGGTGTTTCTGTAAAGACGTTACAAAGATGGGATAGAGATGGTATATTGAAAGCTGACAGGTCTGTTACGAATCGTAGACAATATACTGATGAACATTTATCTGGGATATGTATTAATCGACTTGGTAAGGCCGCACAGCAAAATTCAACTAAGTCTGTTCATATCAAACGAAGAGCGGGCAGGCCTGGTGTTGATTTGACGGATAGGTATTTTGGCGAACTTCATGTGTTGGAACGAGCCGAAGATTATGTCTATCCGAATGGTCGACATGATGTTATGTGGTTATGTGAGTGTTCTTGTGGAAATCGTAAATCCATAAGAACTAATAATCTTGTGTCTGGCGGTACTATATCATGCGGATGTATGCGGGCAGGCAGGAGAGTTGCGGCTGAAGGTCGTACTGTTACAAATCGTAAGGTTTCGGATTTGGTTATGCAACGAACGGAAAGCATGGTACATAAATATTATGGACGTTGGTATGTTGATTCTGTAGATTATGATTCGTGCAACGATAGTGATACAAAAATTCGACTTAATTGCATATGTCTTTGTGGTACAAGACGGTCTGTGCTTCGTAGTTCTTTACTGGGCAATACGTCTGTGTCTTGTGGTTGTTATAGACGTGATGTTAAGCGGGAAAATTCGACTGCTGAGGATTTGTCAGGACGCAGATTTGGTCTTTGGAAAGTGGAGTCCCGTGGGGAAACACGTATGTATCCGGGTGGTGGTCAAGTCATTATGTGGAACTGCGTATGTGAGTGTGGTACAAGAAAAGCCGTTTCTCGATTGGCCTTAAAATCAGGTGAATCGCAATCTTGTGGTTGCTTAGGTGAACCCGGTATGCGAAGTGAGAGTATTGTAAGTAAATGTCTTGATGATTTGGGCTATACTTATGTGAAACAGAAAAAGTATGATGATTTACTTGGCACTAAGGGCAAACAGTTGTCGTATGATTTTATGGTTTGCTTGTATGACAAATATTTTCTCGTCGAATGTCAGGGTGAGCAGCATTATAAGCCCATTGCATTTTTTGGTGGTGAGGATGTGTATGCTGTGCAAGTAGAGCATGATAAGAGAAAACGTGAATACTGTAAATCACATGATTTGCCATTGCTGGAAATACCATACACAGTACGGTCTTATGATGATATACTAGAGAAGTTACAGTCTTTTGTGAGTACACTTATTGAGCATGTTTAATAAGCAAGAACAGCAATTTACGTAATATTATGCGTTGTGTATCGGGTAACCGGTGCATACCCTTACATCAGTTAAAACCAGGAAAAGCTTTAAGAGTTCGTACGCCACAACGTAGCTGGAATAAAAACAGCAAGCGTGATGGAGCGAAAGCGGAAAGAAGTGAAGAGGGCCGCAGGTAAGCGGTCTGGCGAAATGACAGTATGCTGAAATAAAAGATAGTTTGTAGTGAACTATGCTAAGCTGTTATGGGTAAGAGCTTGTTTGGTTACGAAGTTTCCTGAGATGGAAGACGTTCATCGACTAGGGGATTGGGAGTCCCCGTTAGCGGCCAAGTGTGCTGTGATTGCAGCATAGGGTGCGCGAAAAATAGGTGGTCTTTATGGAGAGGAGTTTATTATGAATGATGTCAGTCAAATAATGATTGTGTTGGTTGGTATATTTATTGTTGTGCCATGTTTGTGTTGTTTGGCTGATATTGCGATAGATTCTCTTTTCTGGTGAAGATTGACATATAGTCAGAACTACGTCCTGTAATGGGAGTGCTGTGAATTAACACAGAGTTATTGTTACGAAATAACGAAACAAAATTGTTAATATTACAAACCCTTCAACAATTGAAGGATGTGTACGGCGATTCGGTAGATAAGATTGCGGAATATCGTGTATTCAATGCGAAGCGATATTCAGGTCGTCCACAGTGAAGCTGTCAGGTAGACTGTGGATTATGAGTGGGAGAATAAGCGGGGACGCCGTTTGCAACGGTAATCCGACGGAGAAGGCCGTAATTAAAGCTACGGTCATCGGCAACGCATGGGTGATGAACCTGCGTCTGAGATGTCGCAGAATATAACTTGCCCAAGAGCTCCCGCCATCGGACAGTACAGGCGCAGAGCCTGTGATGAAAGTTTATGCTGGGCGTATGCTATAATGGCATAGAAGGCAGGATAAAAAGCCTGTCGGTAACAGGGCCGTGTTCAAGGAAATACAAGTAACATTGTTTTCTTGAAATCTACCGACGACAGTATGATACAGACGCTGTCGACAATGTCGGGGAAGACTCATAAAGTTTTCCGCGACTCAAAGAGTATCACCACCGACCTGGAGAAGCTGATGCTTCAGAATGAAGGGAAGGTGACAATGCAGTATTCGACGAAAGAGGTGCCGGTTATCGAGTACAACGACCTGGCATTTATTTCCGAGAGAAATTCCATTGTGTTCCGTGCGGGCGACTCGCCTATCTGGAACCGCAATGAGACCATACTGCCTATGAGCTGGAGGCTATTCCAGAACACCATTATCCAACCCGGAAAAGAGTATACGTTGCAGACTATCCCGACGCTTTCGTCGGCTCTGGACTTTGATGTGCGTAAGAACCAGCCGGACTTCATGAAAATGGTGCAGAAGCGTCAGTTACAGGCAAGGTACTCAGCGGATTCAAGGGCGGCCTATATGCGGGCGTATGGCTATTCGGATTACGACATGGACCAGATTGACCCTGATACACTGGCGGCTGAGCTGATGGATGTCATCAACCAGTCAATTCGTGAGAAGGCAGCTGATGAGAATGGCGTGGAAGAAGAGGATATGCCTGCTGACTGGGATGCAGCGGAAGCTATCAATGACCTGATTGATTACTCTGAGATAGAAGATAACTTTGAAATTGACGAGGCGATTGCTGAAGCGAAAGAGAAGTATGACATCGAAGGGAAGTCGAAAAAGATTTTCTGTGACGGGCTTTTGGCCCCCATAGATTTGGTCGGCGAAGCAGGACACGTAAAGCATGGCCTGGATTCCAGTATTGTCGGAGCCTTTAAGGAGTGCCGTGCGAAGATGTTCAAGGACAAGACGCATTTCATGGATAAGGGTGACGGAAGCCTTTATTCGGCAGATGGGTTCCTGTATATCAAACGTGAAGGCTCATCGGCAGAGCTTCGGAACGTGAATAAGATGGCACAGGACCCGGCCAACCAAAGGGTTTTCGCGGATGCAGACATCACCAGGGATGACGTGGAGCAAATCGGCGGCTACACAGTTCAGGATTATTTCATCCGATACCTGGCAAAACTGGATTCGTGGGAAGAACTGGCGGACGGCGCGTTCGAGTCTGAGATGATTAAGCAGTTAGACAATTAAAATAAAATGACCCCTGGGGCGCATTATGGCTCCGGGGGTCTTTTGTTTATATGGCACTGAGTACGGTGGCGCCGAACACAGTGAGCAGGGCTGTGATAAGGACACAGCCGAGGATGGCAAATATCTGTCTTGCCAGCACAGCTTTTTCCGGGCATCCGTTTTTTGCCAGCTGCGTGGCGAATCTTGCTGTGAAATAAATGCTTGCAACGCCGTACGCTGCGGCCATGATTGGAAGAAGTACGGCCAGCATGTATTTTATCATGATGATAAACAGATGCTGCAGTTTTGGGTCTGTCATGCTTTGTCCTCCTTATTTGGTGTTTGCGTACAGGCAGGCAATGTTGTACAGTTTCATGCCTGTGTTGTTTCCGAATTTGCGGCAGAGTTCTGTCTGCAGATGCCACAGCCTGTTGTTTTCGCTGTAGTTTCTCTTGGAACGGATGACACATGCGGCAACGTGGGCCTGTTGTTTGGTGAATCCGTCTTTTAACAGGCGTTTTCGTATGTATTCCTGGGCATTGTTCACATGGGCAGGGGGTTTTGGACCGACATGCTTTAATGCCTGAGGTGCCGGCTGTGGCTGTAATGGGACCGGGTTCGGGACAGATACTGGTTTTGTCTGTTCCGGCCTGGCAGGCTCCTTTTGTTCAGGGCTGTCTTTCTTTTCATGTTGATGCGGGTTGGTGTGCTTGATGCTGAACCGGCTGATGTCCAGGTTCCGGTCTGACCAGTAGGAGACCAGCGGGTTGTATCCTTTGTCTTCCGAAATGATGCGGTAAGAACGTTCCGGGCCATGCTTTGCAATGTCGTAGCCAAGCTGTGAGGAAAGCTGGAAATCGACGGCGTTGGCGCCATTGTAACAGGGTATGTAATGGGTGCGGAGCTTTAATTCTGTGAACATAGCCAGTATTTCTATGGGTATGGAATGTACCATTATTTCTGTATAAAATACTTTTACGATGTCATTCTTATGGGCATGGTCTCTCAGGCCGTCCCAGCATGACGGGGCATTGTTTTCCGCATCTATGTAGAATATGGTTTTTATGATTTATCATCTCCTTTGTTGTCATGATACAGCATGGTACAAATATTGCGTATTCCGGGACAGAGCCCGGCTGTGCCGTAGTTTGGCACGGCATGGTGTTTTATACCGGGACCATACGGACAACTACGCCTTCCGTGCCTTTGTGGGGCATGGGGACGATTTCGGTTATCTTATATGTCTGTCTCTGGATGGTCCATCTGCGGGTCTTTTCGATGTCAGATGGAATATAGGGTTTTAACTGCAACAGCCTGCAGTTTTCTTCGTCCAGAAGAATGTAGCACCGTTCGGGACCGGGTTTTCTGGGTGCGAAGCCTTTGGGCCAGGTCCGCAGCCGTGAGAATACGGCATTAGCCTGTGACCGGTCAGAATCCGGCATTCTTTCCAGAATGATGTTCGTTATAGCGTCCGTGACGATGCATTCTGCCTGGTGGATTGTCAGCGGCCTGAATGGTTCTTTGTAAGCCGGGTCATAGGCTTTTGAGAAAACGGTCATGCCGTCCCACATCAGGCTGTAGTCGATGTGGTTGCTGTCATAATAAAGCGTATAGCTTATTTTGTAACCAAGAGGGCAGGTACAGGATGCGCTGATGGCGCACTGGTCCCTGAGTATCTGGAGTGGGTCCGGCGTAAAGTCAAAGGTGCAGGGGTTTTGCTTTTCTGTTTCCAGCTGAGCATTGAGCTCGTAAAGCTTCTGCTCCATTTTGGCAATTTCAGCGGGTTCGTGGTCATCTGCGCAGTTTGCGAGAGTGGATTCCAGTTCGGCGATGCGGATGTTGATGTCATCGGGTAAATAATTCATGTTATATGGTTTCCTTTCTTTTGGCTTAACCATTCAAAGAATGCGGTTACGTCCAGGTCATAGATATGGTTGTCAGGGGAGTCGGCACAATCGTATTTCAAGACAGATAAGGGTGTGCGGCAGATGCCGTGCCATTTTTCTGTGATAAGTATTCCTACCTGAGGTGACTGTCCGTTCCAGACATAGGATACGGAGCCAGGCCGGCCTGTAGTATTTATTAAGTATTCCGCCAGGGCACACAGGGTCAGCTGTCCCCAGCCATGGCTTTTCACAGGCTGAGTGCTGTCATCTGTGATGTTGTTGAACCAGCGGGATATTTCCCAGGAACCGTCAGGCTGGAGATTGATGGTAGCCAAGGTCTTTCCGTGAAGGGTTTCCGGTTTGATTTCACAGAGGACTGTGTTTTTGGGCAGGTGTTTTATCAGGCACAGGGCGGACGTACCGTCCGGCCCTGTGATATGTGATTCCTGCATGAAAGGCTGTTGCATCATGATTGCTTCCTTTCTGCCGCTTCATCAATGCCCAGCCAGTTCAGGAACCTGTCTGCGTCAAAGTTGTAAACATGCCTGTATGATTCGACTGATTCTTCTTTCTGGACGGTTTCCGTGGCGTCACAGGCTTTCAGCCATTCTTCTGTGGCAGTCTGGTCTGCAGACTGGTTTTCCCGTATACAGAATGTAAATGCGGGTTTTCCATAATCTGCTATCAGGTTCTCTGCCAGCAGTTTCAGGGCAAGTTTTTTCCACTTTTCGCCTTCCGGGACAGAATCGCTATTGATGATGCCGCCGTTCTGGGGAAGGATGTTCCATGCAAAGCCCCTGTTTTTCTGGATTATCTCTATACTGGCAGAGACAGAGCCGTGGTTGTCGCAGGTTGTGATAATGCACTTTGTGTTGCCCCTGAAATCATACAGGATGGAAGCAATAGCTTCTTTGCCGTCGGGTCCTGTGATGACTTCTTTGTCCGTGGCGTCTTTCTGGAGAGGTGTATACCAGGGTATCATGCCGGTACTGTCTGTGGCTATCCCGGCCAGGGCGTTCACCATGAAAGTTTCTGTCAAATTTCTGGTATAAGGATTGATACAGGTTTTGTACAGCATGGGTATGAGGGAATCTTCCAGATAGTCTGTGCCATGGCATAACTGCGCGCGGACAATTTCTTTCATTCTGTTTTTGCTGACAGGCTCGCAATATTCGCTGTTGACCATAGCAATGTATTTCTGCATGGTCTGACGGAAACGGTTGACAGCATTCATGATGTCAAGGGGGCGTGGTGCAGGCACGATTTTACCGTCCAGGGCATCTATAATGGAACCGGGTGCCCATTTTAATTCCAGGTAGAATGTGTCTTTGGGCTTTATGCTTCCGGTAACGTCATAGAGCTTTCCATTGTAGGCGTATACAGCCCTGGGCTCCGGTACTTCCCAGAGGACGGTACCGCCGGGAAAGGCTTTTTGCAGCATGGATGCAAAGCAGCCGCTGTATTGTTCCCGGAATGTAAAATCAGCCGGGGTCATGACGTTCTGTTCAGGTTCCTTCATACCGGTGTTTTTCCGGAACCGGTTGATAAATTTCAGAATTTCTGTGTTTTTCTGTAGCATGTTGTTGTTACCTCCTTACTCTGATGCTGTCTGAAAAGACAAAATCAGAATCATTTTTATGGTACATAATGACTGCGTTTTCGTAGCCAAAATGGTCATTGATGTCTTCAAAGCCTGTGTTTCCGTAATATGTTTTAAGTTTTTTCAGGATTTCTCTGCGTTCCAGTTCTCCGTCGCCTTCGTAGAGCCATCCAGCCTGCAGGAATACAGGGATGCCATTTAAAGAAGACAGGATTGCAGTAAGCAGCCGGGTTCCGGCGTCTTTCTTAACGCTTTCCAGCTTATCTATAACTGCAAATTTGCCGGGTACGACATCAAAGAGCTCACAGAGCCAGGTGCCGTGGGAGGCCATGATATCTGATTTTGCCTGGGACGTGTAGAGCGTGACTGTAGCGTGGGCGTGGTCTGTACTTAACTGGATAGGCTGTGTATAGATGATGTCTGCGTTCTTTGCGTGGCGCAGCAGGGCTGTGCCGTAGCGCCCGAAGGACAGATTTTTCATTACGCGGTGAATGGCTTTGACACCTACGGCATGGCCGTAGACAGTTCTGATAAAGGCTTTGGCCTGGACCACCCGGTTGGTGGACTTATCGTTCAAAGTTCTGTTCACAATGCCGCCTATGGTGATGAGGTCAGCATTTTCGGTTATAACATCGTATTGCATAAAATGATTGCCTCCTATTTCAGGTTATCGGGAAGGGTAGACATGGAGCCGTGTTTTAGCTTGTATTCCAGCTGTTTTGGTGTGAGCGGCATGATTTCTTTGTGGGTCAGGTGGTCAATGCAGTGGGGGTGGTTCCACCGGCCTGATATTGTCTGAAACCAGCAGAAGCGCTGCAGCAGGGCCTTTTTCTGTTTCGAGATAAACAGTTTGTTGCGCAGCCGCAGGAGCCTGTATTTGGGCGAATTGATGTTGCAGACAACAGAGCTTTCGTCTGTTTTACGGTATTCGGCGTCCATGATGAGCTCTTTTTCTGATTCTGTCATTCCCATGGCAGTCCCTCCTGGTTCGTAAGATAATCCGGGAGCTTCCAGATGCTGTTTTTGCGGTAGTCAAGAAATCCTGCACAGGACATGATGCGGTCTGCCACGTCCTCGCCCCGGCAGTTTGTCCGGCGGATTTTCTTTTCCCAGGCCACAGGTGTGCTCACTCCATGTACCTTTGCTGTGAACGATACGATAAGGGGTGGTATGGATTCTTCCGGACTAAGGACCAGGGAGTAATCGTGGATGATGTCCTGGTTATGTTTAACGAGGGCGTCGTAGACGGCATTTGTCTGTGCCCGGTCATAAGTCCTGAGTGTATAGTGTTTTGCATCAGCACCTGTCTCGCAGATATGGATGTCGATGTCAGCATGTTCTGCTTTGTCCAGCGGGTTCGGCGATGTTACAGGCTGCATGTCTGTGACGTCAGGCTGTGCGGGCTCTGCATCAGGTTCAGGCGCAGGTACTGTTTCAGGCTTTTCTTTTGTTTTCAGGAAAGCATAAGTAATAAGCCCGCCGGCGATGATGCCTGCAGCGGTTTCAATAAATTTTCGCATAACGGTATCCCTTTCTTTTAAAAAAGTAACAGGCGCGGAAGATTCCGCGCCTATGGTGTCATAATTCCAGTCTGTTTTCGGCATAGCCGTCCAGCCTGTCTTCGTCAAAGCCATGTTCCAGCAGATACCAATAAGCTTCATTCTGGCTGGCCTGGCCGAAGTTCTGGTGGAGATTGGCGAAGTCAGCAAGCAGGTCCAGGGTTATGGCGTCGCCATGGGCGTCTTCGATTTCCCGGAGATAGTCATACAGGTCTTTTGTGGGGGACGGCTTTAAAGCGTTTGTTTCAGGGGTCTGCATCTGGAGCAGGGCGCTTCCAAGGTATCTGACAGAACCGTCGTCCCAGCCGGGCATGAAGGGGCATTCTGACACAGGTTCTCCGTACAGGTCGTAGACTGCATAAATACAGTCTCTGTAGAAGCTGCGGGAGAAAGGTTTTGTCTTTAACTGCATGTATGGTTCACCCCCTGGATACGCTGGATGTCAGGCATGGACCAGGTGCTGTTTTTGATGCCTGCAATGGTCATGAGCCCGGATGTGATTTCTTCGGGGGTTTTGTTCCCGATAGATAGCGTGGTGGTCCATTCCCGGTAAACCTTTTGTGTCACAACGCTGTGGAGCTTCACGGTGACAGAGAGGGGACTGATGGTGTCATCAGGGCCGGCCAGCCGGGACATGTCGTCTTTGAGTTTCGTCATATCATGCAGGATGTTTTCCCGGGATGCTTGAATGTCGTATTTATCGTTTGTGGGCATCCTGTAGTCACGCCGGTATTCCAGTGCTTTGATGTTTATTTCAAGCAGCATGGATTTAAAGGGCGGCGCCCATGCAGCAGAGCCAATGGACCAGTCCTGGGGGATTTCCAGATTGTAGACCCGTCGGTAGAAGCCTGCGTCCCTCATAATTTTGTCTGTGAGGGAGACCCGGCTGAACTGGACAGGCTTGTAATCTGTGCGCCAGGTACACAGGGGTTCTCTGGCTTCGTCATTTTCATAGACGGCACAAATGACATGGGCCGGACAAAGGTTTCCCTCACTTTTGCGGGGGAGTTTGTTCAGGTCCTCCAGAATCTGCCTGTACAGCCCTTTGATGGAAATGGGGTCGTCTGTGCGGATTTTGTGATGGAAAGATTCTTCGCCGCAGTTGATGGTGATGTCCAGTATGATGCCTGTCTTTATATCAGGTTTTTTCCATGACCAGCTATCGTTTGTTCGGGGAGTGAAGCCAAGGCGGCGCAGGATAGCAGAGACCAGTTCATAATGGCTCATGCCAGGGCTGTTTAATTTGAACGCGTAAGGCTTTTCCGGATTGAGGCTGTGATGGTCCATGATGCCGAAGAGCACAGTGCAGTTAATGTCTGTCATGTGGTCCCGTCGCAGGGGCTGCTCAATTTCTCTGTAGATTTCGCCGCGGACCTGTTTTATATGGTTCACATTGGCTGTGTCCATCCAGTAGCTGCCCTGTTTTATGGGTGCGTTTGTTACAGGATTTTCGCAGATGATGTCGAAGTACAGGAATGGGCCCTGCCCGGAGCCAGCCTGCCCGTCAGGGGTTTGGATGGAACCATTTTCCAGTGACTGGTATTCCAGGGATGAAATGCGGTTTGCGTTGTCCCATGCCAGGTCGGCAATTTTGTTAAGGTCCTGCTTCAGGCTGTCCATATCTTTTCTGGTAATAATGTCAGTACGGCGGGCAGAGCGGATAAGCTCTGCCAGCACCTGGCCTGTGATGACGCCGCCTGCGATGGCCAGCGCCTGTTTCATGGAGTTTTTCATGAGGGGATGTCCTCCTTATTGTCGTTTTTTAACGTATGGCTGCGCCATATGCTGTTTATGTGGGTGAAGCCTGCTTTTGACAGGATGTCATTGGCGATAGTCCAGAGGTCTTTGTCTTCTGTGGAAACAGCTTTTCTGTTTTCGCTGATGACACAGGCTTTTTCTTTCCAGGTTACGGAAAATTCCAGGATTTCCGGCAATGATTTGCATTTTCTGCAATGGTCCTGAATGTCCTGGAAGACAGACCGTATGGAATAGGGGCTGTTTGTCTGGATTTCCAGCCATTTGCTGTTTCCGGGGATGTCCAGCTTAATGGTTACAGTGTAAGGGGGTTCCGGCCAGAGCCAGTCAGTGCCGTCCTGGATAAAGCCTGCAGCTTTCAGGATGCGTCCGGCGGTGCAGATGGTGTTATTGTTATGGATGACATCCCACCAGGGGAGGCATCCGGGTTCTGCTACGGCCAGACCTAAGTCTTCGTTGCCGACAGTGTCTGTCAGCCATTCTGCCAGAATGCAGTGGGCCGCGGCAATCTGTTTTTCATCATACCTGTCAATTTTCAGATTCAGGACGGGCTGGATGATGGTGCCGTCTGCAACTACGGAAAGCAGCAGAGGAGATGCCTGGTTGCCGTTGCGGAGCCCGTGATAAAGGGCGTCGGGCAGCAGGGATTGTCTGCCGTAGCCCTCTGTGCACAGGGTGCGGATGCGGCGCAGTGTGGGTATGCCGTTTGGCTGGGACAGCAGGAATCCCGTAATGGCTGACAGGGCGTTGTTCATGAGGGTGCATTGTTCCGGTGAAGGCAGTCTTATCATGATTTCGGCCCTCCTGACAGGATGTTCTCGGGATTCCATTCACAGCCATTTCTGGTGATACGGAAGCCTGCGGTACACATGACCGCACTGGTAAGGGTCTGGTATGTGTCACGGCTGCTAAGCGGTATCTGGCGGGACCACTGGGAACCGTTTCCGTTCATGGTCTTGCAGACAACCGAGATTTCTTTGGGAATGTTGGGTCCCCAGTCATGAAACAGTCCGGCAATATCGTCCTGAATGGAGCCGCGTCGCTTCAATGCGGCCTTCGGGTCATTGGTGGGCAGGATGAAGTTCCGGTGTTCGTCCCCAGCGTAGATGCTGACGCAGAGGTTGCCGCTTATTGCGGAAGAAGGCTGGCTTGCTTCCAGGGCGCCGATGCGGGCTTTTAATTTTCTGTTTTCATCTTCCAGTGCAGTCAGGCGGTTTCCTGTTTTCTTATAGTCCTTGATGTCAAGGGCAAGCTGGGCCAGGCTGACACCCAGGTAGATGGTAGACAGGACGGCGCCTGTTTTTGTACGTTTTTGCATGTAAAAATCTCCTTATCTGATGAGAGAGGGCTGCGAGCCCTCTCAGGTTGTCAGTTCCACTTGATGAAGCAAATGTCCTCAGGAATGTGCCATTCGGAGTAGTCCTTGCCGAAGCCTGCTTTCTTTTCCACTTCCTGCAGGATTTCCTCGGCGGTGCGGCTTTTCAGGACAACGTCACAGTCCCAGTTGCACAGAGGTTTTAAGGCGGCGTCTGTGTGTCCGTCGAAGACGGAGAAGCCGAAATGCATGGCTGGTTCCACATAGCCGTAGCGTCCGTTTTTGGCACCGGAAGCATGCTGTTCGATGAAGTGTCTGTGCCAGTTTACGATGTCGTCCATGAGGTCTGCAATGCTGGCTATGTCGCCTATTTTGACAGTAGCGGCGCAGCATTTTGACAGGATGCTGAGGAGGCATTCCGGTTTTTCGTTCTCATGTTTCATTGCCCAGGAGCCGCCGGATTCCCGAATGCCTGCGGCACCCATGATTTTCTTTATCAGGGTGTCAATGGTAGTATTAACCGTAGGGAAGTCTGTGGCCCAGATTCTCTTATAGGTCTGGGCATCGGCAGTGTCGTACTGTCCGTAGGTGACATGCAGGGGCTGCATCCTGTCCATGCGGGGGCTGCAGTATTCCTTTATGGCATCGGCCAGGTTATTCAGGCTGAGCCTGTCATCTGTGATTGCCAGGATGTTCTGTTCGTTGTCCAGGCCTACGGTCAGCATAGGATGGGATTCCCGGCTGTCTTTTTCCGGTTTGTTCCATTGCCAGGTGGGGTATTTATCACCGGTGAGGGTGAAGCCTGCGGTGGCCATAATGGACCAGGCATGTTCCAGCGGAGTTGCGGATTTCCAGGTCATGGGCTTGACCCAGGTCTCATCGGCTGTCTGGGCCAGGGAGCCTTCGGTCTCTGTGAAGATAGCATATCGGTTCATCAGGACGCGGTTCTTTGCGGCCGGGTCCTCTTTTGCGATGCGGTATTCTTCTTCCAGGGCGTTATTCAGCTTCTGCCATGCGCCGCAGATGCTCTCCTGATTATTGGGATAGATGTCTGTCCAGAGAGGACAGTATTTCATGTCAGGAGCGATGCGGACAATGGTGTTTTCCACAGGCTTCGGTTTAACACCAAGCTGTTCCAATATGCTGTCCACATAGCTGTCTTTAATTTTGATTGTTTCTGAGCGCGTGACGCCGTCAGGGGTCACGATGGCTGCGCCTGCATAGGCTGGTGCATTGATGCCCCATTTGTCTTTGATATAAGCCAGGTCGGCTTTCATCTCAGACCTGAGTTTCCGGATGTCTTCGGGAACGTTCTTGCGTATTTTGTAAGAAAACTGTATGGTCTCATTTCCGGGGTTGCGGGCCAGTATGGCGATGTTAGTGTGGGATGTGTTTTCCCATCCACCAAGGCGTTCAAGCAGGTCGCTTACATATGATTCGTCCGTGCCATCTTTGTACACGTTATCGTAAAAATCAGCACGGATGGCGGTCCTTATAGCCAGCAGGCTCATAAGGGCAGCAGATAGGTTTTCTGTGTTGCTCAAAATAAAGTTCCTCCTTTTTTTGGGTTTTTATAACGAATATGTATCCTGTTCGTTATTAGGCATCCGTAGTTCAGGCATTTTCGCTTCTTTGCGGACAGTTTTGACAGGTGCTTTTGCTTGTGTTTTTGTGGTCTGTCTGGAATCCGGCTGTTGTACAAGAGATTCCAGCCATGCAAGTTGTTTTGTATCGTTCTTTGTAAGTGCTTCCTGATAATGACGGGTTTTCTTCATGTGAGGCATGAGGTCATAGTCCGGGATGAGTGTTATAGCTTTGTCTTTTCTTGATTCTGGCAAAAATGATGGATATGTTGTTATTCGTTCGAACAAAATGTCATTTCTGTCGTGGGTTTTTCGTCCCAGTATAGAAATAGTTTGTGTTGTTTCGCCATAGATAAGTTTTTTGTGGTCAGTTGTCCACATGATACCATGTCCTGATGGCGTTAATACAGGGTCGCTGAATGCAGGATATACAGAGTCGTTCTTGTGGGGTCCTTGTTTGTTTGACCAAAGCACAATGTCATATATGTTTTGCTCAAACAAAGATATGAGCCCATCTTCCATATCATCATAAGATTTGAATGTGGAGTCCGGCATGTAAGTTCCTTTTTCCTGTTTGTCGAGGCATTCGTCAATATTGTCAGCTATTGTTTTATTGAGATGCCTCCGGTCTTCGTGTGTTTTGCCGGCTGTTGTTTTTATTACTCCGTACTTATACATATGATTCAATATACGGTCAGCCTCTTTTGTGACCCATATGGGATATTCAGCCAATGCCAAGTGACCTCCTTTCTTCTTCGGGGATAGACAGGAGCATTTCTTGTGTTACTGTTCCACGTTTATCAGTGAATGTCGTGACTTCTTTGTCTGTATTTGCGATACGGCATATTTCTTTCAGCATGTTACTGCTAAAATTTGAGATAATAACACAGTCTGCCTGGGTGCTGTTTGGGGAGAAGTATTTTTTATCATCAGGGTGCATTTTATTTCCCGGGTGCCATTCTACATACCTGAAATCTTTGAAGCCGATGGCTTTGAAAATGTTTTTAATCATGAATCCATTTCTGGTTTTCATGTGAACGACAAATGTTTTATTGAGTTGATTGTTTTTAATGTATTCACGTAATTCAGACATAAAAGTTCTCCTTTTTGAGATTGGTTCCGGCACGGGTTTTTGGCCCGTGCCGTAATGAATCGCCAGAGCTTTTAGGATTTTACTCTTTCGGGCAGTTCCCAGTGCCAGGTTCCTGTCTCAGGACGGACTGAGAATCCAATGTTCCGCAGGATGTTCTGGGCATGGGTATTGTGAGTTTTATACCCTGCGGTGAGATGGTGGCTCCAGTTTTTCACTGGTTTCGCAAGGTCGGATGTGTCCCTGACTTTGCATTCGACATCATATGCATCCTGGAATGACATGGTGTTGCAGAAGATATTGGCTGTGATTTTCTCTGCCATCCGGTTCAGGCCGTCTTTGTCGTCTGTGAGGGCTGCAAAGTCACTGTAACTGTTGGACCTCTTGATACGGACATGGAGCAGTTCAGGGTGGGCTTTGCAGGCTTCTTCCGGAAAGATGAAGCCAGGCGTGCTGACAGAGCCGTTATGGATGTACCGGATTCCGGCGTGCTGCAGGATGGTGTCGGCGGCTGTAGCAATGTTGCCTTTTGTGACAGTAACAGGCATGGCCCATGTCCGGGACGGTTTTGTGGTGATGTCGTCCTGAATACCGAACATGTTGAGCATGGTCTGTTCGGTGTCTTTCGTATTGGTCTTTAACAGCGTGATAATCTGTGCCAGGGCGTCGCGGCGGCTCTGGCCGTCGCCTTCTATTACGTAGACTGTTTTTTTCTGCTTCGGGCAGAGCCAGTCTGATGGTAATGAGGCGGGGTTTTCTGAGAATGGGGACGGGAATCCAGTTGTTGTTCTTTTTGATAAGGCCCGCATACTTCACGACCTCGTGAGCAAGAACTTCCGGCGTGTTCGGGTCAGACGGTGCTGAATGGCATATTTCTGTGCAGGCTGACTGGCCTGTGGTGTTATCCATATAAGCAATGTTTACCCTGAGAATCTGGTTTGAGTCATAGGTTTTACCTGTTGCCGCGAAAGCGTTTATGAGCCTTTCGTAGAACGGCTCTGCGTTGTCCATTGAGCCGGACGGGAAGGTTTCTTTTAACAGGACATTGGTCTTGTCCAGGGCGTCTGCCACAGTGACAGCGATATATTTGCCGGGAGCGCCGGAACCTGCCTTTTTCAGGTAATCTGCAATTAGTTTTTCCATAATGATTCCTCCTTTTAAGTAAATAACCGCAGCAGCGTGATGCTGCTACGGCTATGGTTTACGTCCACGACCAGGACGAGCTGAGCTTGTCAATCCCGGCGGCTTTCAGGACATTCACGGCTGTGATTTCCGGGGTGGTGCATTTGATGGAACAGGATTTGGCCGGGGCAGATTCGCCTGTTTCTGTGTTGACGACCGATATGTCCACGGTAATTTCTGAATCGTCGTTCCAGTCAACACTGTCGACGGTAAGCCATTCTATGAGCTGGTCATAGGCAAGTCTGGCGTCGGCCTGACTGTTTTTGGTAATGATGACAGGTATCCGGTTCTGTATGCCCTTTACTGTGAGCCTGCGTTCTATTTTATCATTTACAGGCCAGTACCAGCCGTAGGCTGTTTTTGTAAATCCGGCAGTGCGCATGATGGCTTTCACGATGGATTCCGGATTGGACCGGTCCGACCATACGGCATCTGCGTAAGCGACACGTCCGGGCTGGGCGACAGCGATGCCTGTCCATACGTGGCGGGAGAGGGAGGCAAGCCATGCGGCGATGGCCCTACCGGATTGTTCCGCCTGTTCTTCACTGTCTATAGGGATTTCGATATCCATCTGTTTCCCCATGACGGGGAGAAGGGTTGCTGAGTCACTGTCCGCCACATAAAGGGTGATGCTTACGGTCCTGGCATCGGCAGGCTGCAGCAGGATTTCCTGGATGGTGGGAAAGACAGGTTTTGTGGTGTTGCCGCCGAGGGTTATGCTGTCCGTCTGTTTAAGGGCAATGACTTTATGGGCGTACATGCCGTTTATGGCGTTTACGGCAGCAAACTGCTTGGGCATGATGGCGTTTTGTTCCACGGCAGATTTCTCCTTTCCTGGTGTTATTCTTTGGGGCCTGTAAATCTCCAGTATTCCTGGTTTTCAAAGACGCGGTGCTCAAAGCCTGCTACTTTCATGATGCGGTTTGCGGATGCCGTGAGGTCAGCGGTTTCGATTTCGATGTCTTTGCCCCAGGTTTTGTCGCCGAACTGGAAGGTAGCGTGGACAACGGGGTAGCGGGAATTATCGCGGAGTTTTGTTTCCAGGGTGTTCCGAATGTTGTGCCAGGCATTATCTGCCGCACCGTCCGATGTGGTAGAGATGTACATTTCTTTTACGCTATTGTTGAATACAAAGTCAGCCTTTACGGCATCCGGCGGGCATTCATCATGGGCGCATCCGCTTTGGGTAACGGTCTCCGGATTTACGGTGAAAGGTGACCAGGCGGCGCCGTCATCTGTGAAATGGAAGCCTGCTGCGCGGACGAGGCGGTCTTCGAAGCCCATGGGGCAAGAGTCTATGGTAGCAGTCCATCTGTTGGGATGTATTTCGGGATTTGCGAACCAGCAGTCGATAAAAAAGGCTTCCGGCGTGTTGGTACTGTAGTTGTTGCGCAGGTAGCGCATGTGTTTCAAGACTGCATCCCATGCCCGGCCCGTTGCTTTCTCATCGTCTGTAGGAATTTCAGCAGTGATGAGGTCAATGGTCTGGCCGCAGTGCCGGGAGGCATTCATGGGTCTTCTGATTTTTACGGAAAGCATTTTGTCAGGGTTGAATTTGCTGTCTTTTTTATTAACGTTCGGGCAAAATGTGAGGTGTCTGCCTGCGCTGTCGTTTAAGTTGGCCAGGTCGGCATGAAGCATGGCGATTTCGTCTTCCAGGTCATAGATATGGCTGGTGAGCCGTTTTACTTTCACAGCGGTAATAGTGCCGGCTATACCTGCCAGGGCAGTGGCTGCGGCGAAGGCTGCTGCCTGTTTTGTTTTGTCTGTCATAATATCAGTTCCTCTCTTGGAAAATGTTCCGGGAGAGGTTCCGCCGCCGTTAGACGGCGGTGTGTATGGCTACATGCGATACATTTCTGATGGTTCTTTCCAGGCTGACAGGGTAATGTCTCCCTGACGGTCCAGGTAGAAGCCGCAGAGGCGGACGATTCTGTCCGCTGTATATGCCGGGGCATTCTTGCGGAAGGGGAGGGTAGCTTTCCAGGTTTTTTCGTCATTGTCTGATGTCAAAGGTGTGCAGGAACAGACGATTTTCAGCGGGCTGCCTTCCACGGCCGTGGTTTTCTTTAAGAGGTCCGCGATGTCCTGACACAGTTTCACTTTTGCATCGCCGTCCCATTCCTGGAGTGCCTGGGAAAGGGTATGGGTGTCTGATGTGACGCTTACATGGATGAGGCGGGGCATGGGTCTTTCTATGTACAGCCATCCGTCGGTGGTATGATAGAAACCAATCTGCTGCAGGATGGTTTCTGAAAATTCTTTCGGCATATCTGGGTCTGTGGGCATACCGTAGACGATGCGGCGGTGCAGTTCTGCGGGCTGCGCATCAGTGTTCCAGGCAATGTCGGCTCTTATGACGCCGTAAGTGTTGGCTGTTTTCTGTGCCGAAACAAGGGTGGAGCGCAATGCTTTTACAATGGGCGGGACAGCGTCCGGTTCATTTGTGGGCAGGGTATTTCTAAATAATATGTTCTGCCGTGTGCTGATGGTCATCCCGAAGTTTACCTGTGATGGCTCTTTCTTAGCCGAAGATGGACCGGATGGCCGGGCATGGTTTCTTTTTGGTTTGTGCATGAAATTTCCTTTCTGATAGTAGAACAGGCACCCCTGGAAGGAGTGCCTGTCATAGTATCTATTCTTCGCATCTGTCTGTGTAACGCAAGCCTACCAGGATGTCGCCTTCACGTTCGGGTTTCGGCATGGACCAGGTTATTTCGTCCTTGTCGTTTACATCGAAGCCTGTGAGGGCGGCCAGCATCTGATGTGCTTTTTCCAGTGTGGTGCCTGTGCCGATAATGAATTTGCCAAGCCTGTCTTCGTCCTTTGTGGTAACAACAGTGAAGATTTCCTGGCTGACGCCATCGCTGTCATACTGTGCACAGGCGTCCTGGATTTCTTTACTGAGGGTTTCCCAGGTGCCTTTTACGGATTCCGGCATGGTAAGGACCATGTCCAGGCTGTTGGTCATTGAGCAGCCATTGGGCAGGGGCCGTTTCATGGCAATGTGGATGATGTCTCCGGTTTCCACGGGCTCATCATCAGTATCAAAGGGGTCGTCATGGAAATTCAGGCAGGGCGCGTTTTCTTCCAGGGTGCTTGTGATGTCTTCCACATCGCAGAGGCGTTCATCGAGATTGCCGATGTCCTGTCTGATTTTTCTGTGGCCGCTGCGTTCCAGTATGACGTCGATGGCTGTCTGGACAGCTGCCAGTGAGAGTACAGCAAGTGCTGCTTTGGTTTTGGATTTCATGAGATAATTCTCCTTTCGGTTGTGCTTGTGAAGCAGACAGGCTTCAAAGAAGCCTGTCTGTAAGTTATTGTCTGTGTCTTTGTCCGGCTGCAGCAAAGCAGCGGCTACACAATAGAGATAATCGTTACATTTAAGCGTTCCATTAAGTCTATGAAGCCGTCGCCTGATTTTAACAGCGGCCGGGCCAGGAAGTTCTTGCGGTTTTCGACCACCGTGGCAGTGGTCCCGTCGGATAATAATACGGTGCATCCTACCGGGTAGAGTACAGTAATCATACAAAAGGCAGTGAGGAAGCCCTCATCGAACTGCCTGCCGCATCCGGCCATTAGGTTTTCCAGGGCGTCTGCGGGATTCATGGGCTTTTTATAGGGCCGCTTTGCGGTACACGCCTCGTATACGTCAGTGATATGAATGACTTTGGCGTACCGGTGAATCTTATCGGATTTGATGCCTCTGGGATAGCCGGACCCGTCTTCGTTTTCATGGTGCTCGTACACTGCGGCACAGACGGGTGCAGAAAGGTCTGTGTTATGCCGCAGGATGGACCAGCCGTCGGTGGGATGATTTTTAATCAGCCCGAACTCGTCGGGGGTCAGCCGGGCCGGCTTGTTTAAGACATCCAGGTTCACCATGCATTTGCCGATGTCATGGAGCAGGGCAGCCTGTGAAAGCTGGATTAAGTCTTTGTCGGACCAGCCCAGGGCGGCGCCCAGCATGACAGAGTAGGTGCAGACATCCACGGAGTGGAGCCAGGTGGTCAGGTCGTAGCAGGATACCCTGTTGACTTCGGCGGCAATGTCTTTGCGGGCGAGGACCTGGGAGGTTATCTCATTTGCGATATAGATGCACTTGTCAATGTCCAGGTTCTGCAGGTGGGCCGCCGCCCGAATACGGGTTGCTTCGTCCAGTGCCATTTTCAGCGCCGATTCCTGTTCGCCGGGGTCAAAGATGTGTGTTCCGGCAAAGCCTATGGAATGGATTCTTGCGATTAAGAACGGGGTTAGTGCGGTGTTGGCACGGATTAAGATGCGACCGTCGGCGCCATACAGGGTTTTTGCCAGTATGGCGCCGGGTTTTAAGTCTTCTGTTGCTATATAACGCATTGGTCTTAGATGTTCTCCTTTCTCAGATAATAATAGATTTGCAGTGAGAAATACTGCGATTGTTATTGTAGCATGGGATGGAGCAGATGGCCAGGAAAACCAGGGAATTGGGGTAGGTGCGGATTTGGTGGATTTTGTTGCTATTTTTTTTTGTCTGATAGAATGAAGAGTATGAGATAAAAATAGCTGCCATTTATGGGCATTAGGATAAGGAGAATGGGTATGAGGACAGAAGACCAGATAAGGGATGAAGCATCCAGGATTTTAGGTTTGAATGTGTTAATAAAAGGGGTCACGGCAGGTGTTGGGCAGATTACGACGTAGTTTGAAAAAGATTGCAAAGAAAGGGCGCGGTGAGAAGGTGTTATGATAAGTATTATATTGAGTATCATGTCTTTGCTCATATCTGTTTTGACATTATTGTTTTATTTATTTCAGGAATATCGTGAAGTGTTTACTCTTTATTGGTTTTCTGAGTATGAAGTTATTTTGATACCTAATTCTGTATATTGTGGCAAATCACCTTCTGAGTTTATTAGATTGTTTAATAGTAATGAATGTCAATATAAAGGGGATTTATGTTTATGCGAATTTTCACATATTTGGGTCGGTGATTGTTCGAAAATATATTATTACATGACGCTTGATAAATACGGTGGTACAGACTTGAGTGAAATGCGATTGCGTGAATTTTTAGATTTAGATAATTTATGCGATTATTTTTCCCGTATTGTTATTACAAGAAAAGGTTATAAGGCTCGGAAAAATAGGATGGGGTGATTTGAATGATTGATAAAAATGATGACTTTGACCAGAAAATTGACCGTATATTTTATCGTAAATGTTTGTGGGATAAGTATTCCACCTGGATGATGTGGCAGCATTTGGAATCCAGGCTCACGGCGGAACAGCGGAGAAAACTGAATATTTTCATGTTGGTTGTTGTAGTGCCATTAGCTTTATTCATAGGATTCAAATTTGCTGAGTCTACGTATGAGATGGGTCTTGTTGACGATGGTTCGTATGTCGAGGAAATGAAATACAATCTGAATGACCCTGCATATAGCCGTGATTGGAATACCTATGTTCCAGGGGAGTTCCGTTGATGTATAAAGGAGTATATTTTTATGATTCATAATAATTATACATATGGCGATGTAATGATAGAGCAGGCAATCCGTGACCAGGCTACGGCGCAACAGGAGACGACTCAGGCCATACAGGATGCGGCGCATTCGATAAAAGAATCGGCAAAGCCTTATATGGTACAGGTTGTGGAATCTATGGACAGCGTTATTCAGATGATTGAAATGATAGCTGGGGTAAAGCTTGCTGATGTGCGGATTGATTATTCCGGAGACCAGCCGACTGTGGTGTCAGGTGACAGGACGTACGGTGTGCCGGAGTATGTGGATATATTGATGTATATGCTGTATGTTACAGTCAGGACTTATCCCACAAGAGCAGTATTTTGTGTCCATGGAGTTTTTATGGATTGGGCGTATTCACAGGCATGGAGAGGGATTGATGACGTGTGTGCTGACATTATGGCGGTTGACGGACTGACGCAGGAAGAAAAAGTGCAGGCTGTTGCGAATATTCATTTGCATTCTTATGAGGCTCTGAATGATTACAGGTACATACCGAAGCCGGAAAAAGCACCTTCCGGGAAACCCTGGTATATACTTATGGCCGTGATTGTGGTATTATTATTTTTGTATTGTATGGTCATGGACTTCGTGCCTTATTGATAAGAAAGGGGTTATGCGATGAGTTTGATTACGGATAAATGGGATGCCAATTATTTTGCCATGGTTGTGAGCCTTCTGGACCGGATTATTGAGTCAGGGAAGGCGCTGTGCGGTGTGACGGCAGAGGAAGCGAAGAAGCTAAAGGCGAATGTTATGACGTACTCTGTTATCAGTCCCGGGGATGCGGCGAAGCCGGTACGAGATATGACAATTCGTGTCAGGATGTTCTTTAATGACCACAAAAGGGTGACACAGGTGTTGTATCATGCACTGGGCGGGGCAGGAGATTATATTGACTGGATTACACCGACCAGTGAGAAAGTCGAGGAGTATTGCCAGCCGTTGATTGAGAGAGCAAAAGAGTGTGCTGCGATGACAAAAGAGTGTAGGGTTTGATGTGAGAAAGGAGGTATGTGGATTATGGCTGCGATTAGTAGACGTTGGAGTTCAGATTATTTTGCTGCGATTGTGAGTTTGTTGGATAAAATAATCGAGCAGGCCGAGTGTTTTTGTGATACATCACCGTCAGAAGCCGCGAAGTTGAAAGAAAATGTCTTAGCATTTTGTATGATTTATTATACAGATGCAGGTAAACCTTTGAGTGATATTGATATTCATGCAAATCTGTTTCTTGAAGAACATATGGGTGTGGAGCGTCTTTTTTATTATGCTCTGGGCGGTGCTGGGAAATCTATTGGATGGGCATTGCCGGAAGATGAGGTTGAAATAGAAAAATATTGTCAGCCGCTTGTGGATAAAGTTAATGCGTATGTGAAAGAGCAAGAAGCCCGAATGGAAGCACAGCGGGCTCGTGAAGCTGTTCTGGCGGAACGTATAAAAGAATATATATCTGAATGTGAAGCGAGCGGTACGAAGGTTGTCAAGAAGTCGTTAGTAACTGATGAATTTGATTATAACACAGTGCTCCGTGTATGGCGGGAAATTTAGTTTAAGAGAGGAGAGAGTGAGTTATGGCAACATCTATTACAGAAAGGGTCGCACCTTTCGCAAAATTTATTTTTCTGGCGTGCATTATTGCAGCAATATTGGTTATTATTCTGGTTATTCATCAGAAGCGGGATAACGGTATGCGGAAAATCACACGTATTTTGAAGAAGTTTGATAACTGTGACGACAATCATTTCGTTGGGCAGATGACAACACTTCTGATTAAGAACAATTTCAAAGCTGTAGGCGTGCCGTTTGCGAAGGGTACGAAAGGCGTAGACCTGACGGCACGTTATAAGGGTGAAAAGTGTGCGTTTCATCTTGTACATAAGGACAAAATAAGTAATAATGTCACAGACGCTGATGTGAAAACTGTTATTGCCCCGGGACAGGCGACAGGGTCTACCCGCATCATTGTTGTGACAAATTCATATTTTAATCAGCCTGCAAAGGATGCGGCGAAGCATGCTGGTGTGGAGCTCTGGGACCGTGACCGGATGAAGCGGCTAATTGAATACGGGTATTAAGGACAATGATTGATGAAGTTATTCAGAAAAAAAGCAATTCAGCCCTGTGCGGGAGCACAGGGCATTTTTGTGTCTACAAATTTTCAGCAACCTCGCTTTTGATGGTCGGAACAAAGGCTTTGTCAAAGCTGTTGTTTTTGTAACATTCATAAAGTTTTGCCTGGAGCTCATTGGGGTCGCGCCATTCTGTGTAGGGTTCAATCAGATAACGGTAAGCAGCCTCCAGCAGGGTGTCTACAGCCAGGTTTTCACAGGGCTCAATGTCGGGAAGGTTTCCATTTAATTTGTCAAAGTATTCTGTGACCTTGCGGATGTGTTCCTCATGGTGTTCTTCACGCCAGGTGTCGATAATGCTGCCCAGGGTCTTTACGGACGGTATTTTCGGACGCTGGCCAGGGATATGTTTGAAGATATCCAGATGTTTTCCCAGCCGGTCCACAGGGATGAACATACAGGCGCCGCCGTCGTAAGTGCCTCTGATGTCGTAGACATGGCTATTGTATTCAAAGGCGATATAGGAGTAGGGGACACACCACACGATGCAGCCTTCGGGGAAAGCTTCTTTTAACATCAGGGCAAAGTAGTAGCTGTAGCCGTCTCGGAAGTTGTCTTCAAGTCCTTTCTGATAAAAATAAGGCATGTTCCAGACAAAGTTGTGGATGAACCGCAGGACAGGGTCAAGTTCGGCGGGTTCCCGGTAGCCACTGATATAGGTCTGGGTGTCATGAAATAAATACTGCAGGTTCTCTGTCATGCCGTTACCTGTCTTTTTGGCGTCGGCTTCACATTCTTTCTCCATGGTATGGAGCTGGCTGCTGATTTTCTGTAATAACTGGTCCATGAAATGGTACCTCCTTTCTTTGGATGGTACCGCCGCCAGTAGGGCGGCCCGTGGCCTTTGCGGTTTTAGCTGGAACTTGCGGATTTTTGTGTTGCATTATGGTTGCAGATGTGCTATCATAGGGCTCACAGCTAATTTATGAGAGGAGATATATGATTTATGAAGATTGAATTGAGTGAATGTATGGCGACACAGGGCGGGCGCGGTTTGTTGCAGGATTTAGCAAACCATAATACTGTTGCACAGTGGATTGGTGATGTGGTCACGGGCAGGGCTGCATGGTGTCCTAACGATGTGCGTGTAATCCATAACGGTAAACAGTATGTTTTATCTGAAATGGGCAAGGTGGTTCCTGACGCTGAGAAAATCACAAAGCGGTTTACGAAGACTATTATGAATGATGTAATCAGTATCAAGGCAGATGGTTTTGAATCTGAGCTGTATATCAATCTGGATAGCGAAGAATAGGATGTTTGAAGGGTGAGATTATGAAAATCGAAATTACAGGGACCTCGGCAGTACACGGAAGCGGTGGTCTGTTCCGGGATTTGGCGAAGTATAATATGGTGTCAAGATGGCTTAATGATGTAGTCATAAAGAAATCCGCTTGGTGTCCGTGCAATGTCTGTATCAGATACAAAGGTGGATGGTATAATCTGATACAGTACGGTAATGTAGCATCTGATGCCGGTGAGGTCATAAGGGGCTGTACAGGGGTTATTATGGATAACGTGGTATTTATTAAGGCAAATATTATAGCATCTGAGTTGTATATCAATCTGGACTGCGAGGATTAATTTAATAAAATATTAGGATTTTGGTTGCAGATGATTAGCGAATGTGCTATGATTGAGCCATACATGATGAAAGAGAGGATTTCGACCAATGAGTAGAGAAGAGTTGTTGAGCCAGCTTCACAGCATTGTGATGATGAAGACGTACGAGGGTTATGCAGTGGCAGAGAACGCTAAGAAAGAGATGCTGCTGGGGATTGTGCAGGAGATGGGTTTTTCCCTCGGGGGAAAACAGAGGCTGGTGTACGAAGCCAAAATGTGCGAGGTACGCCGCCGTAAACATATAGCCACGGCCAGGACGTATGCACAGGATGCGACTGTATTAAAACTGTTGCCTGTGCAGTTTACACTTAATGATTATTATATTTCGGCTGCCTATGATGATGTGTTGATGGGGCGGACCGATAATGTGGACGGTGTTATCCGGCTGTACCGTGAGCGGATGAAGGCTGACGTAGAGTATGCAAAACATCAGGCGGGAGTGTGATTTTCATGGAGCGGGATGAGATACTGGAGCAACTGTTTGTATTAAAGCGCATGCGGGAACTGGAGTGCAACAGGACTGACCTGAGCCTGTTATATAACGAGCTGGCTGACTGGGCCGGGAAAGGTCTGCTGTGGCCCGTGAAAGTGTTTGTCGTGAGTAAGCAGGCCCGGGCGCTTCTGGTAAAGCAGGAAGGATATACAAGGCGGATTGCAAGGCTGTCGGGGTACTGCCTGAAACTGCAGGAGCAGCTTCCGGCTATGATGCTTTTAGATTTGCGGTATATTGATGGGGCTATTGATGATTTAATACTGGGCCGGACAGGCAGTGTCAAAGGGCTTATTACTTTGTTCGAGATGCGTCAGGAAATGACCGAAAGCCACGAACAGATGCGGCTGAAAGTCGTATGCCGGGTGTGAGAGCCTGATATTCAGGATATATGCCAGTTTGGGGGTTTTGTTTGTACGGACTATGGGTTTCGTGATTTAATAGTCTTGTTGGATTTGCCAGAAAGGAAGGGTTATAAATGTTTGCAAGAGAAGAACTGGAAGGGGTCCTGGTCAATGCGTTGAATCAGCCCTTGGGAATTTTATTTGCCCGGGCCTGTTATCACGGCGAGGAATGTGATGATGGTGCGAAAATCCTGTATGCGATTAAGCAGATGGATTTGGATATGCTGTATACTTATCTGAGAGATACCATGTGTTATGTACGTGTCTGTGATGCGAGCGGTGTGCGTAATGATATGCGGTGTTATGCGGAGAAGATTGAAGCGGATGATGTAGATAATGATTCTTGTGCCATACCTAAAGTATGGAACGAAAAGGTGGCTTTTGTGGGATTTTTTGAGCGTCAGCGTGTAGACGATGATGACTATTTTGCGACAGAGGGTTATCGGTTTTATATCAGTGAAACAGGAAGGCTTTTGGTCGCTCATGAATATTCCTGTGCGGAGTATGGAGAGAAAGGGTCAGATTTGCCTATCGTTCATGTGCTTACATACAGTCAGCCATCTGATTGTTGTGATAAGTTTATGCTGAATGAAGTCACGGTGTGCATGTCGGAAGAACAGAAGAAATATTGGAGAGAAGGATAGGAGGACGTTGCTGTATGTTTACGATAGAAGAGTTTGAAGGTATTTTGAAAGGCATCCTGCTGAATACCAAAAACGGCCAGGCTTTTGTGCAGGCTGTATGTGCTGATATTACAGCTGGTGATATGGTGCCTGAAAATTATGTTTTGTCGTTGATGGACTTGGAAGAAATGTATGGGGCTGTTTCGGGCAACATGTGTTATCTTTATGAAAATGATGCCAGTGTGGGAAATTTCAGTATGTCAGACCATATGGCTCAGCTTGAGGAAACCGAAGGTTTTAAATCAGAGGACGTAATGCCGAAGCTGTTTAATGAGAAGGTGTCAGCCGTTGGGGTTCTGGATGATTCCAGTGTTGCTCATTGTGGTGGTTATTCTGACAAGTGCATCCTATGTTTTATCAGTGAGAGCGGTAAGCTTTTGTTTGCGGAGCAGCATTCTGTTTCACAACAGGTTGATGAGGATGCCCATGAATTGTTTGTGACCCGTTATACAGCTCTGGACATAAAAGACCGTTTCAGTCTTTGTTATCTTGCAGGCTGCATGACAGGTATGACGGATGAAATGAAAGCCTGTTGGAAGTAAGTCCGGCTGTTTGGAAAGGGGTTGATTTTGTGGGAAGGTTTCAGAGATTCGGGAAAGGAACCATGGGCAATGGGCGGAGCCGCCTGTATGTAAGCATGGATTCCTTTAACAGATATATGAGTTTCCTTGATGCAGCCCAGGAAGAGGGCGTGCCTTTATTTATGGTTACGGCCGAGGATGCGAAGGAAATGAAGGATATGTGCATGAAATATGCATATGTCCAGTTTGACAAAGTGTCGCAGGAGGCGCCCGACATCTGCGTCATGTTCGATGAGAAGCTGTATACGGTTTATTACATTCTCATGAGCAGCGGCGTCTGTGAGGGCGAGAAGCTGCAGCAGGCATGGAACGAGCCTGATACGCAGTATGGGGCAGAAGTGCTGGCACGGAGCAGGGCTACGGTGGCAGCGACCGTTGCGAGATAAGGGGATGGCTGGTGTCTGGCCAAAAAGAGTGACCACAGTAATGCGAGAAGCATCGCTGTGGTCATTTTGTGTGTTATGCTGTTTTCACGGGGTCCTGGCTGGCGTTGCGGGCCTCACAGGTGTAATAGCCGGGGTTATTGCCATCGTAGTACCGGATTTCGAAGCTGACCGGGTACGCAGGGCCGGAGCACCAGTCGCCGTACCATTCCCGGCAGGGGGTCTGTGCAAAGATTTCTTTCCGCAAGTCTTCCCATTTGTCTGTGCCGAAGGGTTCGTCTTCATCGAACCATGCGGCGTAGCCGGGGATGGCCGGGATGTCGTCTACAGTAGGGGCATACATCATAGCGTACAGGGTGTCAGCCAGTTCGATGAGGGGTTCCCGTTCTTCTACAGGGAACGGCCCCAGGGTGCTGTCGCAGGAGCCATCCATGTCTCCGGTGGTCCATCTGACATAGATATAAAAGCCGCGCTTCGGGATTTCGGGCCCGACGTAGTTGGCTGTCTGGATGATATATTTTATCATGGCAAGATTCCTTTCTTAATTGAGTTCAGGCGCTTTTGGCGGTTCCAGGGTCCAGGTAGTGCCGTATTCCGCATAGTCTGCGGTTTTCGGCTGCTGGGCTTCTGTGTGGAATGTCATTCTGAACGGACCATGGTCAACGACGATGGCGTTCTGCTCCGACGTTATGGAGCGGGTTTTGTCTTTCTTGTTTTTCCATTTGGTGAGAAAGACAGTGTCGCCGCGCTGTAGTTTCTTTATTTGTTCCAATGTGTAGGGCATAAGGGCCTCCTTCCTAGCAGGTGCGGAGTACCAGGGTGCCGTCGTCTTCTACGCGGGTTGCGTAGAACGAGAATCCGTCCGTTCCGCCGTAGCCCTTGTATTTTAACTGGATGGTGTGGCATCCGTATTCGATTTTGATAGGAGTCTGTGACACGAAGTCTTTCAGAGCCTCTTCTTTTTGTTTCAGGCGGCGTTTTTCTCCGACGTCTTTGGACAAGGAGCTCAGGGCCTTTTTGTTGGGTTTCGGGTTTAACTGCATAAGATAAACTTCTCCTTTCTCATAACAGTGGGCAGTTTCTGGGATGGGTTTTTCCTTTGAAATGAACACCAATGCTGCAGGTGCCGCCTTTGTCTGCCCGGTTAGGGCAGGTCTGGCACCGTATTTCCAGCATGCGGGGGCGCATTTTGGTGTAATAGGCTTTCCGGCAGGCAGGGGAGCAGTAGTCCATGTCAGAACGGATGCCATAGAAATGGCATCCGCAGTTGAGGCAGATGAGCCGTTTTGGCGGCCTGGGTGTGTACATGCTACTCATCACCTCCGTAAAGCTGTGCAAATTCCTCCAGGTCCATCAGCATTATCTGGGTATAAAGAGGGTCCAGCTTGGCTTTCAGGTCTCTGGCGCAGTGGCGCCGTTTTATGTTATACCTGATGGACAGGTCCTTGTTCCAGTGCCATTTCAGGGTAAATTTGACGCGGTTCTGGACTAGCCAGCAGTAAAGCATCATGGTGTGGCGTTCCATCTTCATGCTGAACCGAGACATGTAGTTGATAAATTCCGTGCATTTTTCGCCAGTCAGGTCCTGGAACTGGAAATAAAAGCAGTCTGCCTGGAAGGCAGTCATGGTGACCAGGTCACCGTTTACGTTCATCCACTTGAGCCTGTTGGTGAAAGCAAAGGAATCTTTGGGTTTTTCTTCCGGCTTTCTTTTACGGAACCGGATTCTGATGGGAATGATGCCTGTTAGGACGGCTGTTATGAACAGCGAGCACATGAGCAGGGTGGGGAGGGCTGATACCAGCCCCATGTCTGTCATTTGTCGTCCTTTCCTGCTGTTTTCAGCAGTTCAGCAGCCTGGTTTTCCCACATTGTGCATTTCACGGCTGCATCCGGGTGGATTTCACGGTCATAGATGTCCATTGTGTCTGAGCCGGGGAAGCCCTGGGGTTTGATATGGATGTAATAATCTTCGTTAAAAACGTGGTATGTCCCGGCATCCAGGAATTTCATGACCTCGACGGCTTTCTCTTCTGAGGTGAAGATATTGTACTGCCTGAAGCCGCAGGCATTGGCGTCAGGTTTTAATGCAAGTCCTTTGAAGGCAATTGTGCCGTCGTTTTCTCTCTTTGAAAGGGGATGCACACTTACGATGGCGGCTCTTTTAAAGAGCCCTGTTGCGAGGACCATAATGATTCTCCTTTCTTATATACTTCCGATGTTGTCTTTAATTGCGGTGTCGATTCTTTTTGTGCGGTCAATCATCTGGGCGATGATGTCTTTGTGCCAGTCGTCGTAGATGATAAAGATATTTGCAGCGAAGGCGGTATTCGTTTCGGTGATGCTGTAGGTCGTCCTGGAGCGTTTCCAGAAGCCATTCTGCAATAATTCTTTCATGATAGCGTCGGCTTCTTTCTGGTTGGTGTAAATCCGGTATTCCTTGTACGGTGAGCCTTTGGGCGGCATAAGCCGCAGGTACTGGAATACACGGGATTCTGATTCTACTGCCTGGGCGAGAATGATTTCCGTGATGTGGGCGGATGAGATTCCAAGCCTCATGTGCGTTTCTCCTTTCTAATTTAGCAGCCATGTAAGGCTGTCCGGTATTTCTTTGTGTTCTGCCTGGAGTTGTTCCAGCGTGATTTTCCAGAGCCGTTTCTGCTCGGTTTCCCATTTGCTGCAGTTTTCTTTTGCGAAGGGGTAGGCAGACTTATCCCAGAATGTACAGACCCTGTAACCCTGCAGGGGTTCCTGTGGCTGGTAAACATAAAAGGCTTCGGATTTTAATTCCAGTTTTCCGGTCTCACATAATAGTGACAGAAGCAGTTTTACGTGTTCTGGATAAGTGGCGATACGGAATAACAGGGGCTTGTCTGCCCCTTCTTCGGGCGGGAAGAAGGGTTTTATGGTCAGGAAGTGTGCCTGTGGCGCAGGTTTCCTGGGTGTTATGGAACGTATCGACACAGGCCCGTATTGTTCGGTGATAAATTGCATGATTTGTGTCCTTTCTAGGCGCAGTGCAGTATGCGGGCCATTTCCTTTGCGAAGATGTCTGGGTCTGTGATGGTTGACAGTGTCTTTTCACGGAAGGCGAGCCATTTCTTGTCCTGGAAGTACATATGCTTTACGGCGTAACCATCAGGGCCGTATTTTTCCGTGATATGGGCCAGGGCATCGTTACAGATTTCCTGGAAGGGTGCTTCCGGGTGCTTTTGATGATAATAGACGTACATGCGGCGCATGAATGCGTCAAAATCAAAGGGACGGTCAGCAGATGATAAAATACGACCGTAGACCGAGGCAGGTTCTCTTTTCATAGAAGCCCTGTGGTCCCTGACAGCCTGTGACATGACGCCGATTTTGCGCTCCGAGAAGAACTGTCTCAGGGCAGAATCGTGGAGCAGGTATTGGGCGCCCAGCTTTTCGTGGAGTTCCCGGTTTACGTGGACGCACACATCATGGTATGCGCCGACGGTAAGGACCATGAGAGGGTCGATTTTTCCGGCATCCTGTTCAGGCATTTCGTGGATAAAATCAAAGCTGCGTTCAATAACCTCTATTGTATGGGCGACATTGTGAGCTTTATCGTTTTTCATGAGTTCCGGAAAAATATTTGCCTCAATGTGCGACAGGAGCGGAACGGCAGTCTCTATCACAGAGAGTTCCGGTATATTTTTCAGTTCGGACATAAGTAGCGTTCTCCTTTTTAGGCCAGGGGCCGGCAGGCAGCGGCCTGCAATTTCTGTTTTGGCTTTGGTGGCTGAAATTTTTTTTCAAAAAGTATTGACATCCTGTAAATCCTGGTGTATAGTAGTATCAGTGGAACGGCAAATGAATGAGCCGTGACAGCCGCGTGGCGGCTAATATAATATTGTAGCGCCACGGGCGCGGAAGGAGAGGTATTTAATTATGACAAAGGCAGATTTAGCAGCAGCACTTGCAGCAGATTGTAAGGACGTACAGAGCAAAGCGGCAGCGGAAAGAATCGTAGACACAGTCCTGGATAAGATGTTCGACGAGCTGGCAGGCGGTGGTTCCTGTACATTCGTAGGGTTCGGAACCCTGGCAGTTGGCGTGAGACAGGAACGCAACGGACGTAACCCCCAGACCGGAAAAGAGATGGTTATCCCGGCGTCCAAGGTGGTACGCTTTAAGGCCAGCGGAGCCCTGAAAGACGCTGTGAATGCGAACTAGATACTGGTTGTTGTAAACTGAACATAATCGGCTTGAAAAAGACGTGGCTGCGGGTCACGTCTTTTTTATTGTGGAAAGAAGAAATGCGTGGTATGATGGATTCAGACTTGTTACGGGAAGGAGAGTGGGGTTGTTATGAGTTTACTGTTTATTGCGCTGTTTGTCTGGATGGCCGTCAGTTTTAAACGGTCACGGGCATTGTTTTATCGGGTGTGTGCGACAGTTGTGTTGCTGTATGTCGTTCTTATGACTGGTTATTTCGGGTTTGACGGCGATGAGGACAGACTTGTTGCCTGGGAAAATGAAGAATATGAAAATTGTCTGCTGGACATTTATAACGGAGATGAGTTTTCTATCACACCCTGGGGATTTTTGGGTGCGCAAGCTCGGATGCTGGACGCTGGCTTTGAGAATATTGTAAGGTTTGTCCTGGATGGTGGACGGCTTGATAAGAATGTTATCACGAAACCAATTTTGTATCTGTATCCTGAAGAGCAGACAGATACAACGGTGAGTATCAAAGATGCGGGGCATATTGTCTCCAGTTATCCGGCATATGGTGATGGCTGGCAGGTAAGTGCGGCGCCGGATGGCACACTTACTGATAAGAATGGTCGCGAGTATAATTATCTGTTTTGGGAAGATGACGGTATTGGCTTTGATGCCGATTTTTCCGAGGGGTTTTGTATAAAAGGTTCTGATACAGCGGCATTTCTGGAAGAGCAGCTCGCCTATATGAGGCTGACTGACAAAGAAGCCTGTGATTTTATATCATTCTGGCTGCCGCAGATGGAAGGGAATCCGTATAATGTTATCAGCTTCCAGTTTGATAATTATGAAGCTTACGAAGGGCTGCAGATAAGTCCGGAACCTGACAGTATTCAGAAAGTCATTATGGCATGGAAACCGTCAGACAAATTCGTAACAATAAAAGAACAGATTGCTCCAGGATTTGAGCGTTACGGGTTCACGGCAGTTGAGTGGGGAGGTGTGAAGTATGAATAAGTTCAGAAAAATCGTGTTTGCAAGCGGTGAGGACAATATATGCAAAGGGTTTGCGGTCGTTAACGTAGTTTTAGCCGTGATTCTTATTGTTCTGTTGGTCTGCATAGCTTTCGGGTTGAACGAGCCTGTGGAAGCGTTTGGTGGATGTCCACTGGGACCGAGCGGTCTGTGATGTGGAGGGGGTGATTATTATGTTAGGATATATGACACCGGGTTTGTTGATAATTGCGGCGATTGTTTTGCTTCCGCTCACATTTCATTTTATGAGGAAGTTGTTTTGGCGGCTTTTTATTATGTTTGGGTTACTGTATGTTTTGTTCACGTTTTGTTTTTTCGGTCTTGGTTATGGTAATACTATGCGCCCTGTAAAGGCTGTATCTTTTGGGAAGGTGTGTGACGTCACGGAAATCGACTCAAAAGATTATTGGGATTATGGGGATAATGTGTTATGTTTTATGACATCAGGATGGGAAAAATGTGACGCTGATGATATATATGAGTATGATAACTCTGTTGGCGGCATGTATCATAATTGGCATTGGATTGATACTGCAAAAGAAGGTGATATGTTTTTGTACAATGAGCGCAATGGGTATACATTTCCATTGAACCCTATAGGTTTCGTGGTGGCACAGTATCAGATTTTGAGCGAAGGTTTTTATGATATGCTGACGTTTATTTTTGATGGTTTTTCTACACATATTTATGAGATTTGACAGAAAGCGGGTGTTTTGTATGAAAATAAAGATGGAGCATGTTTTGAAGAATGTCGTTGCATTTTTTATTATAGGTATTGTGATATTGTTTTTAATACTTTGTTTATGTGTTGCGTGTGGAAGGACAGAGCCGCAATGTCATAGCAGTAATTGTTTGGTGCGTTGTGTTTCAGTACAGGATAATGGTTTTAGGAATTGAAAAGAAAGGAGAATTATATTTATGAGAAAGAAGATTGTTATGTTATTATTAACAGGTATTATGTTGTTTGGCAATACTATGTCGGTTTGTGCCACAGAAAGTGTGGATTCATAGGAAAGTAATTTGTCATTGGAAGATAATGATGTTCTGTATATTGATGACCTGTCTGATGACTTTGCGGCAAAGTTTGCTGTAAAATTTGCAGAATCACTGGGTGAAGCTGTTGATGCCGGAATTGTACATAAGTATTACGCACCTGACGGTGGACAAATTGGATTTATTGTGAATTATGTAAAGGATGGTTTACCTTATGGCTATGTTGTGCTTGATTTTACGCTTGAGAATGCACCTGTCACTGAATTTATGTTAAGCGAAGGTGTGTCATTTGTCACTGATTCGGGTGATATTGTATCAGCTTTGTCAGATGATAATGTGGTTGATGGTGTTTATATGTCGGATTTTATGACATATGATTCAGTCAGTTCTGATTTATCTTTGCTGTTATCTATTGATGATGACGGGAAAATTCATTATGAATCCAAAGATGATGTGTATCTTAATATGTACAGGGACGAAACATCGTTTGAACAGTTTTCTATTGGTGTTATATCGGAATATATGACATCCAAGTATGACCCTGAGTTATCGTTTGTGATACAGGATGACCTTTTGTGGAGATATGGAAAATATAATTGCGGGGTCGCTGCAGCGTTAGCCGTTATAAAGCAGGAACATGCTACATCTGGTTTTTCAGAAGAATATATTTACGAATATTTATGGAAAAAGTGTCAGGTAAATATTCCATGGGATGCGACAGTGGACAGTTTGAAGGGAACAAGCGATGAATCCGCAATTACTCCTGAATTTACATTGGAGAATGGCGAACATGCCGGTGAAACATTAGATGTTATTGCTGCGGGTATTCGTAGCGGTGAGTTTATAGCTACAGGTCTTAGATATTGGTTTAATTGGCAGTATGGTGATTCTCGTTTTTATACGGGCACTGTTTCCACCACAGAAATGAATGAGACTCGTATAAAATCAGAGATAAATAAAAATATATCGCTTATCTATGCGTTGTCGGTCAATTATGGGGATGAATCAAAAGAGGTTCTTTCTCACGCTGTGAATCTTCTTGGTTACAAAGAAACAGTATTTGGTGATAATGACCATAAAACATTGTGGCTTGCTGTGGCTGATGGTTATCGTGACGGTCTTCGTTATATTAATTTTACGGATAATCCATGGGACAGGTCACTTAATGAAAGATATCGTTTTATGGTAATACGTCTTTTCAGGAATTGAGGTGATGCGTATGCACCCGCAAGATAAGAAGCAGCTTATTTTTGCAGGAAAAGCGATATTGATATTTTTATTTGTAGGTCTTATTGGCTTTTTTGTATTTCGTTCTAATTGGGCAATGCCGTTATTTGTTGTTGGGTCTGTAGGTCCCAGTCACAATTCTGATGAGCCTTACATATCACGGGTTCATGTAGATTGTGATGGTGAAAACTGTGTCAGTTATCCTGCGACTACGAGCTTTTTTGCAGACATTGCTGTGGACGGGCAGTGTGTCATATATGTACCACAATGCGGCCTATGTTTTCGTATAACGTTGTCAGGGCTTATGGATTGCGGGTGGCATATTGTTAAACAAGGGTATTGTAATTATGGTAATCTGATTTTGTTACGAACATATTCAAGGGGTGGTATTGGCCAGAATGATTTGTGTAATAGCCAAGGATGTGTTTGATGTATTATATACAGTCTGGTTTCGGCCAGGCTGTTATTTTTCTGCACATTTTATATTGACATGGGGTTGCATATGCTTTATAATAAGCACAGTGGCTTGATTGGAAAGAAGGTGAGTTTATATATGCAGGAAATCAACTGTCCCCACTGTGGGCACAGCATTGTACTGGATGATGCTTCATACGCTGTGGTATTGTCACAGGTGAGGGACGCGGCGTTTGAAAAAGAGGTGGCGCAGAAGGCTGCGGACATTGCCGCGAAAAGCAAAGCCGAAAGGGAAAACCTGCGGCTTACGCTGCAGCAGGAGCATGAAAAGACTCTGGCCGAGCTGACACAGCGGATTGCTAAGATGAGCGCTGATAAGGATTTTGAGCTGATGACGGTTAAGTCTGAGTGTGACGCCCTGCTTCATGCAAAGGATGCGGAGATTGCATTTTATAAAGACTTCAAGGCGAAGCAGTCTACAAAGATGACCGGAGAGAGTCTGGAGCGGCACTGTGAAGATGAGTTTAACAAAGTCAGGGCGATGGCGTTCCCGGGTGCTTATTTCGAAAAGGATAACGAAGTGAGCCAGTCTGGTTCCAAAGGGGATTACATTTTCCGGGAAATGGCCGGGGAGACGGAGCTTCTGTCCATTATGTTCGAGATGAAGAACGAGACAGAGTCTGATTCCAAAAAGCACCGGAACGAGGAGTTCTTCAAAGAGCTGGATAAGGACAGGCGGGAGAAGGGCTGCGAGTATGCAGTGCTGGTGACCATGCTGGAGCCGGATTCAGAGCTGTATAATCAGGGTATTGTGGATGTAAGCCACCGGTATCCCAAGATGTATGTGATACGGCCCCAGTTCTTTATTCCGGTCATATCGTTCCTTAGGAACAGTGCGCTGAGTACATTATCTTTAAGGCAGGAACTGGCTGTGGCCAGGGCACAGGACGCAGATTTCGTGACGTTTACGGAGCGGCTTTCTGAGTTTAAGGATAAGTTTGGCCGGAACTACCGTATTGCGTCAGAGCGGTATTCTGAGGCAATCGAGGGTATCGACAAGACCATCGCCCAGCTTGAGAAGGTCAAGAAGGCCCTGCTGTCATCCGAGAATAATTTAAGGCTGGCAGGCGATAAGGCAGAGGGGCTCACGGTGGAAAAGCTGGCGAAGGGGCTGGGGACTGAGATACGCAGTAAGTTAAATGTTTAAAGGAGGATAATTTATCATGAAGAAACCAAGCAGGGGCGCTGTGGCGCTTATGATTGCGGGAGTGGCAGGGGTTGCTATCTGTGTGGCAGGAGCACTGTTTTTCGGGAAGAAGTACGGCAGGGAAGCTATCCCGTATGAGAAGCCGGAGGACTGGAAGGAATCCGAGGGGCTTTACGGTGTGGACTTCAATGTGCCGGAGAGCATGACGAAAGGTGCATCGCCGTCCATCGGCCTTGTTACATATGAGGATAAGAAAGGGGACGTGCGGCTTATCCGTGTCCGCATCATGGACAGGGGCGAAGCCCAGAAGGAGACCAAGACGCTGGGGGACATCTGGCCCGAGGACGTTACTGTCGAAGGCGGGGAGGAAATGCGTTACGACGGCCTGTGGGAAATGACTGGCAGTTTTGAGTTCCAGGATAAGAAAGGGCAGTACCAGTATATGATACAGGTGGGTGTCCGGGCTACCAGCAAAGACCTGTGCGAGGAAGTGCTGTGGGGCGTCCTTGACAGTACCCAGTTTGATGATTTTGCGTTCCCCAGGGTTGATACCAATATTGGCATAGATGAAGGGGAAGTCATCCATGGGACGGACGCTGCAGACCCGGAGGCAGAGGCTGATTTCTATGAGGAAGACATGCAGGAGCTTGTGCCTGAGGAGACTGAGGATGTGAGCGCGGAGCCGCAGCCTGGCCCGGTGCCTGATGATTTGGAAACTGAGTAAGGGCCAATATCGGTATTTTGTTTGACGCCGCCTTTTATACGATATATACTCGTTTATGGGGATATTCGTATGGGAGGCGGTGATATTTTGCCTGATTTTTACTGTATGGGTTATGCGAAAGTCCGTGTGACCCTTCATGAGATTAAGCGTCTGGGCAGGACCCAGCATATGAGTGAAGAGCGCCTGGGGCGGCTGCGTTCTGCATTGGAATTAAACGGGGACAGCCCTGTGATGACCACGTTCCGGGTGGACAGAGGGCACCGTGATGGTTATGAACTGCACTGTGTCACAGGGGAAGGTATTATTTTTGTTTTGAACGAGCGTAAGTACAGGGCGAAGCAGGATTGTTTCGTCACAGTGCTTCTGGCCAGGCCGGGGCAGGTGAACCGGCTGTATGACGGTGTAGGGAAAGAGGCGCCGGAATTTCTGATACATAAATGCCTGGGCTGGCAGAAAGCCCAGGTAAATAAGTGATTTTTGGAAGGGGATGGGAACATTGATACAGAAGCTGCTGCTGCGTCTGTCCGGGTGCCAGGTAAAGAATTTCCTGGAGGAGCTGGGGCGCATGTGTTACCGGACAGAGGGCGGTTTTGTCCCGGAGAGTGAGAAATCCGGGCGGGATTATACCAAGAAAGTAGTCTATGATGACAGGCATCCGATTGGGTCGTTCAGGGATTATACGGACTATCCTGTGGAGTGCCACCGTCTTATTCGGAAGGCCAGGTTTTCCGGTATTGATGCCAATGTGACAGCCCGCATCCATGAGGGGGACGGTATTGATTATGTGCTGATTGACTTTGTGGGCACAGGCATGATGGCCAGGGTCCATGACGGGAAGATGCGGTTGATTGATTATGATTATGAGGAACCGGACACAGCATAAGAGAGGGTGATGTGTTATGTACAGAGGGAACGTGAAGGCTGAGATTATGGTAGCCATAGCCGAGGTCCCTGACAGTGAGGAAAAGCAGGTGTTTTTGTGGATTGTGAGGAATACGAACAAGAGCGGGCTTCTTAAATGTACCCAGAGGGACGCCGCCAGGAAGAGCGGTATCCGCCCCAGGGCAGTGCAGGCTGTTTTCAAAAAGCTGATGGAGGAAGGGTATCTAATCAACAGGCGTCCCGGCCTGTATCAGCTCTCACTGCCACAATATCTGAATGGGGATGGAACAGTGATTTAAGTTGACATTATGAATTATGGGCGGTATACTGGATATATCAGCAGTTGGGCCGCCCGACGGGGCGTGTTTACGGTTACGTTCGTACCAACAACCGCCTGGTTGAAGGCGCATCCTGTATGAGGATGCGAGAATAGAAATCGCAGGCATGCGTCTAAGGGAGGAGCCAGAGGCTTCTCTCTTTTTCGTGCTTACCTGGCTGGTTAAACTATTAAAAGATGGCAGCTGTTATTTTATACAGACCGCCATGGAAGGAGAAATGAGTTATGGGAAGAGTTGCAAAAGGCGCTAACAATGTGGTCGGCCTTGACGCACCTATGAAGTATTTCAACGAGTACCTGTATTTCCGTATGGTGCAGCAGTACAATTCCGAACACGCATCTGAGCCTGTGAAGAAGCGCCAGGCTATCCAGTTCCGTGACAATCTGACGGAAGCCCTGCAGAAGAGGGGCAAGACTATTGCCGATGCAGGACCGTCTGTGATGCTGGAGAGTATGAATGAGGTATTCAAAGAGGGAACAGGCAATGACTGCGTAGATGCTGCAGCCTGGAACGCAGGTTATAAGGCATCCATGTCACAGTTTTCGTCCCTTACCGGAATGGCTACCACAGGCGGGCAGAGAGGTTCCAAGGTGGAGTTTAACGGATTGCCGTTGTCCCCTTATGACCCGCAGTTGTCCATGAGGGAAGCATTTCTGGAGGCAGGAAATAATCTGCTTTATGCAAAAGCGGAGGATTTGAATTTTGCCAGTGACGGCCTTCTTACAGCAGACAATATGAAGGTTGTCATGGGCAAAGACCTGACTCTTTATTCTGCTAAGATGGGGGACATCCAGCAGGGACAGCTGGAGGCGGGGACTGCTTTGTCTGACGGGGATTTGTCCGGTTATTCGCTGCTCAGCACACTGGTGCCGGAGCGTAACGCCAGGGAAATCCGTGCATGGTGCGTACAGGAAGGAAATCCGAACCCGGTATACAGTGACCCGGCAGAGGTCCGCAAGGCTTATCAGGTACTGGCTGCACTGAAAGACGAAGGTATTCCGTTTGAATTGAAACGTGATGAGCGTCCCGGCCAGATTAAGGCGAAAGTGATGGCTACGGGTATGCCCAGCCTTGACGTGCGTGTGCTTGACCCCATGTCGCCGCAGTATGGTGGATGTTCCCGTATTTACATGGAGGGCGTGCAGGGCTATTATTCTACGGATAAGCAGGAGAAGCGCCAGAACCCTGAAACAGGGGCCATGGAAATGCAGAATGCACCCTATATTCCTACGGTACAGGAGAGGGTGGACCTTATCAAGTTTGCTATGGGCCAGCAGGTGCTGCGGGGTGATGGCAAGCCTGTGGGTACGTTCGGTACATACCGTGACAGGAATGGGCTGCAGAATGAGTCCTATCATTCCGGAAAGTCGTTTTCTGCCATGGTGCGGCCTTATCCCGGGGATGCCAATTCCAAGGTATTTATGAGGCTGGTGTCTACCTCCCCATCTGACATGATACGGTTCCGGACCCCTGAGGATTCTGACAAGTATCTGATGGACGCTATTGAGACCGCGAGGGAAGGCTATACGGCGCAGTTCGATGTGGAGGGCCTTATCAAAGAAGCCCAGGACCATAAGGATGAACCTGAGTATGAGCCCGCATGGCATGAAGACCCTTATATCGCGGGCATCCAGGAACAGTACTGGAAAATCCTCACAGGTGAGGAAGAGGAACTGCTGATGCCCGGAGCAACGTCCGAGGATTATGCGGAAGCCGTTGCCACGCTGGATGAGAGCGGCCTTACAGGAACCTCCATGGAGGAGTTTGTCCGTAAGGGCATGGTGTACGAAGGGACACCAGAGCAGAAGGTGCGGCTGCACTTTGACGACCTGGTGGAAAACGACATTGGCAGCTTTACGCCTGACCTGGACGGCAAGCGTTTTAACCCGGTGGCTGTATCCAAGTACATGATGAGTGGCGTGGGACAGTACAGGAACACGAACGACATTGTGTCGGCGCTGCGTTCGTCCCGCATCAAAGCAGATAGCCTGAAAGGTGACGAGTTTTATAATAAGACCATCGCAGACGCCTTAATCGAGTTTGACCAGGCTTCGTCCCGTCAGATGCGGTTTGAGCAGAGCCCGTTCATGAAGTCCATGTACGAGGCAGTAAAGTCTGCAGTGGCAGAGAATGGCTGCCAGGTGGACGACAGGGACATCTTAATCGACGATAACGGTGTGGTAGAGTACAGGGCGACAAGGCTTACCTCCAAAGGTGCTACAGCAAAAGGCCGTAAGGACGTGGTGGGCCATATCGGGCAGATTTTTGAGCCGGATGAGAAGGGTCTTGTGACCACAAAGTTTGCAGGCAGCGCGAACTATAAGTTTGCTCCCGGCATGACAGCGGATGTGGTTCCCAACAAGCCTGGCGAGAACCTGCCTTATGAGCAGCGTGTGAAGATTAAGACCTATGAGATGGCGATGCGTGACGGTATCCGCAACGCGGTGCGTTCCGACATGATGAACGATTACCAGGAAGTGGGCGGCAATACCAGCCTGAACAATATTGTAAGACGGAACCAGGGTGTGCGTTTTGCGGAAGGGGAGCTGGAAGCAAAGCCTGAGACTCTGCGAGAGGCTATTATTGCGGCTGAGACCGGAAGAGTGGTATTCTCCAACGAGATTACCCAGAACGCAGGCCGTTATGATATTTACCGGTATGAGCACGACGAAGGTATTGACAGGAATGACGATATGCACATGGATGCTATCCAGCTTATGGGCGGTCAGAACTTTGCGCTGTTGCGTCCCGAGGAGAGTGCAGGCATCTTTGATGCCAGGGCTACCGGTACAGGACCGGCGCAGGGTAACCGTTATTTGGTGAAAGGTGCTATGGTCGGTATGGACGGGCGTATTATCCCGGCTATGAATGATGACGGCAGTATCAGCGCAGATGCGCAGAATGGCCTGTCGGCTTATATCGACGCTCATCACGGGCAGTTCGACGCTATTGACCGTTATGACATGACTGTCACAGCGCTCCGTCACTGTAAGGATGTGCAGCCTGCCAATGTGGCGCAGATGGCGTTCGGTGGCTGGGGGCACGGTGATGCTATCGTAGTCAGTAAAGAGTGGGCTGATGCCCATGGCATCCATAATAAGGGCGATAAGCTCTCGGATTTCCATGGTAATAAAGGTGTTGTGAGCCTTATCGTTGACAGGGATATGGACCTGGCAGAGGCTGAGAAGCAGGGCCTTGCAGAACCCGTGAAGTGGTTCAGGGCGAACCCTGAGCTGGATATGGTCATGAGCCCGTATTCCGCAGTGAGCCGTTTCAACGGCGGCCTTTACCGTGAAGCTCTTGAGAATGTACAGGGCGATTTGGTGTCTCCCGACGGCAGTGTGGCCAAGGGCGGTATCTCGAAGCTGGATATGATTATCATGGAGCAGACGGCTGATAAGAAGTCCACAGACTTCACGGATGAGGAAGAAGTGCAGCAGTCTTCCCGTAACTTTGGCGGACAGACCGGATGGTCGCTGGGTGCCAACGGTGCGCTGAATATCCTGAAAGAGGGTTTTGAAGGCAATTCCAGGAGCGTTGTGAATTTCCGTGAGCTGCTTATCATGACCGGTATGGATTTGTCCGAGACAGGCGAGATGCGTGTCGGTTACCATCCTCATGAAGGCGAGGAGCGCCATGTGTTCGAGATGCAGGAGATGGTTTTAAAGACCAAGCGTGACCGTGAAAGCGGCGAACGTGTGCCTGATATCGACAGCAAGACAGGGCGCCAGAAGATTGACTACAATGCCATGAAAGCTGCGTTCGGCCGTGAGATTGATAAGACCGGCGGTTTCATGGAGCTGCCATTCCCTGTAAAGTTCCCGGAAGGGAAAGCAGCTATGGGCGGCCAGATGGTGGATATGGGCTGGACGCCTGAGATTCCCGAGGATATGCGGAGTGAGGCTTCGAAGGAGCTGTATTCCGGCAAGACTTATGCAGTGCCTGTTATGAGCCCGTTCATGCGGTCCGGCCAGGAGTTTGAGGACGGAACAAGCAGTGTCCATGATTATACGTCACAGTACCTGAGGCTGTATGAGTGCGGCGTGAAGTACCGTGACCTGGAAGCCAACGGCGCTTCTAAAGAGGACCTGGACAGGGTTATGGCACAGGGCCAGCAGGAGTATAACAAGATGACAGACGACATCATTGCCCGTAAGTTCTCCGGCAAGCGTAATGTTATCCGTACGTCACTGCTGGGTGCGAAGCAGCCTGCCGTTACCATGGTGGTGACACCTGACCCCAGGCTTGACCTTGAGGAAGTGGCAATCAATCCTGAACTGGCTAAGGCGATGCGTCTGAAAGAAGGCGACAGTATGCTGACCTGGCGTGACCCGCTGCTTACCCGTACCGGTATGAGCTGCAATAAGGTCAAGTTCGACGAGACCCAGCGGTGTATGAGCATTCCGCCCCACACCAATGAGGATAAGGACTCTGACCATGACGGCGATACCTGGGGCGGCAAGAAGGTGAACACACCGGAAGCGAAGGCTGAGGCCGAAGGCTGCATGAGCATCCTGACCAGGCTTTTAAAGACGGGCCAGCCGGCGGATGCCAAAGGCGAGTACGAACTGTCCCTGGATTCTGGGGAAGAGCAGTCCGCTGTGTGGGCGAAGCGTCCTGAGTTCAAGGGCATGTATGACGATTTGAAGCACAGGGTGAACATCCTGGAGAGCCGTGCGAAGCAGGGTCGTATTTCTGAGGATGTGCTGGCAGTGCAGCGTAAGACCGCATTGTCATCTGTGAACGGTTATGTGCATGCTATGCTGGATGCCAGCTATGGCCTGCATCCTATCAGTTATGAAAGCCCGGAAGCGTGCCTGAAATCCATTGAGGAATACGTGAATGACGGTGTAAAGGGCAGCAGTAAGAAATTGGATACTTTCGCACGGTTCGCAGGATTCTCTTATGAGAGGGGCGCTGACGGTAAGATTGATTATTCCACGCTGCATGTGGCTGACCATACGCTGGTTTCTGAGGAAGAGGCACTGGCACCCCTGGATGCCCGTAATATGCAGCAGGCTTATACGGGGCCCGCAGGCGGCCAGACCATTCAGTCCATGGTGTATGCTTCTACAGCTACTGACCGGGATTTCAGTAAGGGTCTCACGGGCAGGAAAGTGACGGCAGCTGAGATTATGGACGCCACCACTGCAACCACCAAGAACGTGACCCAGGCAGTGCTGCAGGTTAAACACTCGGCGTCCCAGGCGCACCAGATGGAAGACGTCATCCAGGCGTACCTGTCCCCGTTCATGGCGGGTTACAAGATGGAGCGAGTGGAAGACGGCAGCGGTGTTCCGGCGTGGAAGAAAGCCAAGGATGAGAACGGACGGCCTTACCAGTGTACACTCAGGGAGTTCAAGGAGCAGTTGTTTGATGTGTACGAGAACGGCCTTGGCGTAGCGGTTATCGAGGAGAAGGTGAACATTATCGCGGACTTTTTGACCGATGAGAAGACCGGACGCATCAAGACTATGGAGCAACGCCGTAAGGAGGCACCGCCGTTGCAGCGTATGGCGTATGACGGCTCAGGGGATAACGGTTTCGCTACTGTCCAGCAGATGGCGGCAGAAGGCCGAAGCCTTTATGAAGGCAGCCCGAACCTGAATGAAGCCATGATTCCGAAGCGTGTCCGTAACAATATTGAGGCGAAAGCCTTCAATGCGACGCTGGGGCGGGAGCTGAACTTTCTTGAGGAGTTCTCGCTGGAACAGCAGGGTATCGACCCCGACAAGCGTGAAGCGAAGCAGGTGCAGGCCCTTGTGGAGACCAGGGAGCGAGAGAGTGCAGGCAAGCGAAGGGCGGTGGAAGCAGCGCAGGCTGTGACCGTGCGCCGGGAAGCGAAAGCCCCTGAACTGGCGGAAGCATCAGCGGATGACGGAATGTCGTTATAATATAAGTCCAGAGGGGGCAGGCTTTATGCCTGTTCCCCTGGCATATTATCAGAATGGAGGTATTTAAGATATGGCAAAGAATAATCTCACGATGGACGATTTAGGCGGCTATCCGGACGGGTTTGACGACATGATGGCCGAGGTGGCAGCAGAAGAGGGGGAGCTTTCGGAAGAGGATATGCTGGCGATGTTTGAAGCAGGACTCCCTCATGACCATACGGAATTTGCTAAGCTGTTTGAAGACACGAAACAGAAGAATGAAATCTGGGGCAGGGCTTATCAGCAGCTTGCGGACAAAGCGTTGGATGAAGGTTATCTTACAATGGAAGACGCACAGCGGATGCAGGATGAGCTGAATGCCACAGCAAAGCCTGGCGTGATGTTTGGCATGAAAGGTTATGGCCCGGAGGAACTGGCTGTGCCGCTGTTCACGCCTATGAAGGAGAGGAACCTGTATGATGAGGGGTTGTTCCCTGTGCCGAATCCTGGTTTTTATTTCGGTGACCCGAACATGTCTGAGTGCGACCCCCGAGAGGTGGTTCATGCGGCAGACGGGAAAGCATTATATTCCCAGGATGAGGCAGTGTTCGATAAGAACTCGCCCCAGAGGGTTTATTTGGAACATGCTATGGAGCTGTGCCGCGATTGGCATCAGCAGACAGTCCAGTATAATTATGACGCCCCTGACCAGGTACGGGAAGACTATGAGCATGGGTTTGCTAAGCGGGGTATCGAAGCCACTGTTGATTCTTATAAGGATGGCAACGGGGAGCTGTGTGTGCCGCTGTTCCATACAATGGAGAAGTATAAGGATGAGTTTGACTATGCGGTGGATGAGCATTATGGGCTCCTTCCTGACCAAATGGAAGGCATCAAGCCTACAGAGATTGCACAGCGTGTGCTTGCTTCCGGCAGGATGATGTCAGATAGCGCCAGGGAAGCGGTAGGTTACTGGGCTACTCAGAATGCGGCTTACGCGAAGGCTTCCATGGAAACAGAGAGCTATGAGGTATCACAGGCTGTGGACGAAGGGATGGCGGAGCCTTCCGCTTATGAAAGCAGCAGGCGGCATGAGACCGGGAGTTATGTTACTTTGGACGAGATACAGGATGAGCTTGCCGAGGCGGACCGCCTTATCAATGATGAAGGCAAGATGTCCAAGTGTGATGTGCCGAAAGATATGCGGTTGTGCGTGGTCGATAAAGGCAGCGCCGAAGGGCTGGCTCAGTACGGGCTTGCTGCATGTAATCCCAATTATGGGTATTCCCAGGGCAATTACTGGATGGGCACATCTCTGAAAGATGAGAGCCGTGTTTTCCAGGGTGTCCACGATGAACTTGATTTTAATCTGGCTATGGACACCAGGTGGACCATGAAAGACAGGACCGCGGCATCCATTTATGTGGAGTCTCATCTGGAGAACGCAGCAACTACGAAGAAGCTGGACGGGGAGGTATTCCATATTTCATGGCCCGAAGGGGACCATACTCAGGAAGAGCTGATGGTATTCCGTGACGTGGCGGAAGCCCAGAGGCTTGCCTGTGAGCCTTCGAACCATAAGTATATGTCTGAGACGCTGGTGAATGAGCGTGCAAGTCTTGCTCTTAACGAAGCAGGTTATGATAAGTGGCACAAGGATGTGTATTTCCAGGAGTATTTGGATGGCATGAAAGAGCGCCACGGAAGGCGTGCCGATATGATTAGCTATGATGCAAGCCGGACTATGCCGAAACAGACAGAGCCTGTAAAGAGCCCGGAATACTGGCGCCAGCAGGAGGCTTCTGCCCGGAAAGAGGCGAAGATGCCCGAGCTGCAGGCGCAGGGCGGGGATGACGGGTTATCGTTGTATTGATGTTGTGGCGCAGAGGGTAAGAAGGTTGTTTTTGTCTTCTGCGCCGGAAAGGGTTGAGGTAAGAGAACATGGCAAATAATAATTTGAGCGTAGATGAGCTGGATGACCCTTATGAGCAATATGACCTGTCCGCAGAAAGCCTGTCAAAGCTCCGGCCCACAGAGATAGCGCAGCGGTTCACAGACCTGAATATACCCTTGTCAGAGGAAGCACGGCAGGTGATTGGTGATTGGGGTATGAATAAGCAAAAGGCTTTGATTGACAGTTTTGATTATCAGCATGGCAACCCTGATGAGTACCACCTGTCTAAAATTCTGATTTCTCAGGAACTGGTGGACGCGGACGAGATTATCAATGCCCCAGGGTCACCCACACAGGCATTTATGCCTGAAGGTATGAGGGTATGTATTGTGGATGATTTTTCAGCATACCGTCTGGCACAAAGCTGTATACGGTATTCTTGTGTAGAAGGAAAGGATATTTATCATGGGGTCACCTGGTTTGGGGATTTGGACGACCCGTGTTTAAAAACGAAAGACAGTCCTTTCAATGTTCTTCATGCGGGTATGGAGTCGGGTGAACTTTATGGGGAAAAGCAACAAGCTTTGGCGTCTGAATGGGTAAAAGCTCATGCAAAGAATGTTGACAGGGGCGCAAGCTATGATATCTATGCGTTTCATGGAAGTCAGTTTGACTGGCGGCTGCGGTATAAGGACACACCTGAGACAAACATGGTTTTCCGAAATGTGGCTGAGGCAAAGCAGGATTTTGAGGCTTACGAGAAAGAGGGCAAGGCCGAAACAGAATTACTTACAGATGATGCTGAAAAGGCGCTCCGAGAAATGGGTTACGATATGTGGTACCGGCGGCATAAGAAGGAATTGGATAAACGGAAGGTCACACAGGCAGAGGCGAAGCCGAAGGCGGTTTCCTATGATTTGGCACAGGAGGTGTCGGAGCAAAAGCCGTCTGGCAGAAAGAAGGCAAAAATGCCTGAGCTTTCTGTCTCATCTGGGGACGATGGGCTGTCATTATAAGAAAGGACGAGGTATTTGAAATATGGCAAAGAATAATCTTACAATGGATGATTTGGAAGGCATGCCGTTTCCCGATGTGGATATGTTAGGTAATCCGTTCGGTGATGGCCCTGATGGCAGTTATCCTGACACAAGGGAAGCAGGTTCTGATGAAGACCTGTCTGATTATAGTGATTTCAAGACAGTTTTTCAGGATGCTATGAAAGCTAAGCTTCCCTGGGGCCGGTTTTTCCAGGAGAAGGCAGACGCTGCTTATGAACAGGGCGATGTGACGGCGGCTGAAATGGAAGTTATGCAGGAAGAATTGAATAATGATTATCCTGCGTCCAGAGGGTGTACGCCTGATGATTTGTATACACCCATTTTTACTCCAGGCCATGAGAGGACTATATATAATTCCGGCAGCTTTGTCGGTGAAAATCCCGGGTTTTGGTGCGGGGATGCCATGGATATCAACGGCGGTCCCCAGGGTATCGTTAAAGGTGCGGAGGGGACGTATCTGTTTCCTGATGATGCTGACGACAGCCTTCGGAAATTTTCAGAGCATCTGGAGAAACAGATGGACGAGAGCGTAGTCTGGCATGACCAGACCCTGGATTTTAATTTTGACGCGCCGGAAGCAGTTATGGAATCTTATAAGCATGATTATGCAAAGCAGTGTATGCGTGCCATGCTGGCTTCATTTGAAGACAATAACGGTATGTTGTGCCATTCCCTGTCCAGCATTGTTTCTGATTATCAGGATGAATTTGAAGCGATGAAACAGGCATCCGACGGTTTATCGGCAGATAAGCTGGCAGGGCTTTCCCCTGTTGAAGTGGCGCAGAGGGTTGAGACATCAGGCAAACCGTTGTCCGAAGATGCCCGCAGGATTATGGGACAGTGGGCCGTCGGGGAGATAGAGAAAGCTAACGGGCTTGATGGCGAGGACAGGGTGGACGCTATGTATGACATCCAGTCTGAACTGATGAAGGCTGATGAGATTATCAACAAAGAGGATTCTATGACACGCAAAGCCATGTCGTCTGACATGCGTATCTGTGTTGTTGATAAAGAATCCGCTATGGCTGTTGCGGAGTCAGGTATCAATATGATGAGCCCTGTTTTTTATGAGGGGCCCAAAGGGTTCGAAGGTACATATAGTGCTGGTTACCAGTTTTCTCCTGTGAAGAGCAGATGCCTGGATGAAAGCTGGTCCCCTTTCAGTAATGTAGTGGCTGTCGGCGAGATGGACACGATTTATGGTGGAGACGCTGTGGCAGCGTCATCGTTGTGGGTGAGGGAGCATCTGGATAATGCGGCGTTTGCGAAGTTTATGGATGCGAAGACGTTTGATATTTCCATATCTGTAAATCCTGAGGAAACAATGGTATTCGAAGATGTGATGAAAGCCCGCGAAGCGTTCGGCTCACCTGACGGTTTGCTTGATGATAAAGCGAATGCCATGTTAAAGGATGCGGGGTATGATACATGGGAACAGGAATACGAAGCTGCAAAGGATGGAAACCGGAAAGAAACACTTTTTTCCGGGCCCGAAGGGATTTCATTTGACCCTACGCAGAAGATGCCTGAAGGACAGCCTGAAAAGGAATACGGTCTGGAGTCTGAAAAGACGGCTGATGTCAAAATGCCTGTTCGGGTAAAAGAGCAGACTGTCCAGGAGCCCGAAAGCCGCCGGAATAAAGCTGTTATGCCTGAGGTGGCAGGGCTTGCTGATGCTGAGGACGACTTTGATAAGTTTGGGAGGTAATGAGTATGGCGAAAGAATTAGACCAGAATTATGTTCAGAAAGGTTCCCCTGAATATTATAAGATGATAGAAGGCATACGTGATGATTTAGGAAAGTTTGATGCTTCTGTCATGGATTATCTGGCGGAACATAAAGACTGGATGAAAGAACATAAGGAGAAGCAGGATACTGAAACCAAGAATATGGATTCGGTCAATGCTATTTATTCCAGGATGCTTCTGGCAGAAGCCACCCGGCCTCTTATCTCAGGCCGTGACCCTGATGCCGTAATGCAGGCTGTGAGTATGATGGCTGCAGGTTATCTGACAAATCCTGAGTTTCGCAAGCAGTTTAACGATGCCGCGATGAACGTCCTTGGCCCCTGGGTGAATAAGAAGGCGGCTAACTCTGGTCCTGACAGCGCGTGGCAGAAGTGGAGCAATAAGATTGCCATGTCGCAGAATGACGGACGTCTCCCGCTCTGTCCGAGGAATGCAGCTATGATGAAGCTGGTGCTGGACAGAAAGGCTTATAATGAGATGCGGCAGGATGGGGGCGACCCGCCAAGTATTGTGATGGAGAAGTATCAGAAAAACCTGAATTCCCTTCTGGATATGGCTGAGGCTGATGGCTGTTCCATGGATGACATCTGTAAAGAGGAACGTATTCTTGTGGGTCATATGATGAACTACGATGCTTCCGTGGAACGTAATTTTGCGGAGACTGCTTATGGTTCTGTAAAGAAGAGCAAAGGCGTGAAACAGGATGACGGTTCGTATATCTGGCAGGGCGAGTTTGATGCTGAATGGCATAAAGGCGAATTCGAGCCGTTCGATTATATGTTCACGCCAAGGGTGCCGACTACTGAGCATGACCGGAGCCGCATTATTGATGCTACCATGGATGACGCATTTAAGCGTTGCAAAAGTGCGGATGATGTGATGAACATGTTGGATATGATGAATGAGTTTTATGTGCCGCCGGAAGATTCCTGGATGCACGGATGGCAGAAACGGAATAAACGTGACTATGCCCTGTGGCAGGATGACTGTAAGAATATGAATGACATTGAGTTTCTGGATAAGCAGATTGCCACATCGGCATCGGCCCACATGAAAGACTGGTGCGACCTTCATCCCGAACAGGCGGAGCGGTTTTCCAAAATGTATGAGGAACATGCTGAAAAATGGCGTGCTGCAGAAAATGTTTTCCGTCGGGCCAGCAGGCCGGAAGATACTTATCAGGAAAGTACGTCACGGACGGTACACCATGATGGCAAGGCTGAAGAGGGTGATTTTTCCGATGGGTATGGTACGACACGGCCGTATGTGTCACCCAACAGGCGGAACATTCCCAGGCCGTCCTGCATGGAAGGAAAGGACGGTAATACGCCCCAGTATGGTGCCTAAGAGAGGAGGATAATCATTATGGCAAAGGAACAGATGTCACAGGCTGAATATGACAGGCAGCAGGCGATGCAGTATCAGGGCGATACACCCAGGATACGGGCAGAACGGTATGAAGGCAAGCATCCGTTTTTCCATGGGATGCTCCGGGGGATAACTATGACAGTAGGCATGAAGGTGGCCGCATCGCAGCAGTCAAACCGGATTGAGCAAAGCAAACGGATGAAGGCCGAGATGCCGAAGCTCAAGGAAGACCCTGTGGAAGAATATGACCAGGAGCCGGAATATGAGTAAGGAGCTGTCTGGTTTCCGGGATGTGACGAAGACAGCCGCGCAAATCCGGAAGATGCAGGCTGATGAGCGGCGGGCGAATGAAGCGGCTGATGCCGCAGAGCGTGCAGCGAAGAAACAGGCTGCGCGGCAAAGTAAGAAATGATGTGAGTGCCAGGTTTTCTGCCGGGTTATCGGCAGGGAACCTGGTGTTTTTGTGTAGGATGTAGTATAATGAAAGTGGGTGTTTTTATGGGTAAAAGTTTGAATGATGTATTACGAGATATACGTTATGAGAGAAAAATGCGTCATGCCGTGGAATGTACGAATATTCTTTCTGCTACGTATGGTGTGTGGTATGACAGTAAAACTAAAAAGCTTTATACATATCGTACAGGTCGTTATGCGGATAGGGTTGAAGCTAAAAGCAGGAAACGTGAAAGAAAAATAGCGCTTAAACATCCTGGATGGGTTGAAATTTGTGCGAGGACACCTGAAAGTTACGAAGCCACATGGAACAAACTGTGGACTGACCATCTTGAATATATGGCTAACAGACCGGTAGCCAGAATCAAACGTTTTTTCAAGAATATGTTCCAAAAGTTGAAACCCTCACGAAAGTGAGGGTTTTTTGTTTATTTTCTGCCAAGTGTTTTCGCAGGCGGGCAGATGCGGGCTGAAATTAGTGTGTGGGTGTTTGCGTAAAAGCAGCAGCAGTCGATAGCCGTGTTGTCCCGGCTGGGTGTGATGTCATTATGGTTCGTAGGGCCGTCTTCCCAGTCGAAATCATATGCATCCTTGTATGCTTTTCTGTCTTCGGCTGCTTTTTCCAGCATGAAATCCATGACCTGTTCTTTGGTGCCGCGCACCAGGGTAGACCATATGGTGTCGGATTCTGAGCCGCACATAGATACAATCCAGTTATTGGACTGGGGCCTGGGCGGGACAGGTTTTTTCTTTTCATTGATGTCCATGGGCATTCTCACTCCTTCCTGATTTTAACTTCGTAGATGATGCCGTTGTATTCGAGCTTCCATTCACTGTCAAGGGAGTCCATAACTTCTGAGCAGGCTACTTCACAGCCTTCGTCGAAGAGGACCAGTTCGCACCAGACGTCATCGTCTGAGGAGCAGACTTTCAGGTCGCCTTCTATGTGAGAGCCGAAATTCGCTGTCCATGATTCCAGTGTTTCGCCGGGAGATATCTGGTTTTCTTCAAAGGCTTTGGCCGCATCCTGCATCAGGGCATTATACATATCATAGTGTTTTGCGGGAATGACGACTGTAGCCTGTCTGGTGGCAGGGCGGTACAGCTCTTTTACAGACTGTATCACGGTGCGCAGGGCGTACAGGAAGTCATCGTCTGAGCCTTTGGTAATCTGGGCATGTTCCGGTCCGTTCAGGGCCTGCCAGGAGGTGCCGCCTTTGGGCCGGCAGCTGATGGTTGTCCACATCATGCGGGCGCCGTAATCGTTCCAGCAGTCAATCACCTGTGTAGGGCATCCGGTGAGGGCCGTGATGGCTGCAGCTGCAGCACGGAGCCTTTCGTGTTCCGGGGAGCCAGGTGTGTAGACATGGATGGAACCCCCGGGTTTGTTTATAGGTATGAGTTCTGTTTTGGACAGAAGCTCGTCTGCGATATTTTCTTTTATGGCAGCCTGTTCTTCTGCGGGCGCCATTATCCGGATGCGTTTCGGTGGTTGATAAGCCATGGTTTAATCATCCTCCTTTCCTGTTTTGTCGGCCAGCTTTTCATATTCCGATAAGAGCTGTTCTGCGGCAGATGCAAGGACATCGTTGCCTGCCTGCACACAGGCGGAATCAAGTCTGTCATCTATGATTTCTTTGATGCAGCCTGTGTTATGGTCTGTAACCTGGAGCCCTTCGTATTCCAGGGCGTCTTCGATGTCACTTTTCTGGAAATACGTGACAGAAATGACACCTTTCTTTTTGCGGAGCATGTCTGCAAGCTGAATAGGGGTGAACTGTTTCGCCGCTGTGGCAATCAGTTCATCGTAGGCCATCTGGGCGCCACATGCGCTTTCGTACAGGTTTTCATGCTGGATATTGACTATCTGTCCGTCAGGCTTCTGAACGTTGACACAGTTGCCTTTGTCTTTCATGACAATACAGGGTTCAATGATGCCTTCCGGTGTCAGATTGTAAACCGTTTCGTTACGTTTTGGTGCTGTAACCATGTGTGGGGTCCTCCTTCCCTTAATTCATAATAATATATTGGATAGGTATGGTATTCGATATTTTCTCTGGAGCGGTCCAGCATGGGTGTCTCTATGAGCACCTGGAGCTGGTCTCTGTAACGGATGGCTTTCTTTGGCAGGCCTTTTTCCTGAACGACAAAGACCAGGACTTCGAAAACACCATGTTCATCGTATTCCCTGATGATATCCGCCAGTGCGTCCTGAAATTCCCAGGCACCTTCGGCCGTGAAGAACGAAGTGGTGCCCCTCATGGTCTTTTCTTTGGAGAAGAATCCGCCTTTTGTGTCATCCTCACAGGGAAGCGGCAGGTTTTTGTTAAATGGGAACATCAGGTCCCTGACCCTGTCATCTGACAAGCCCAGGTCTTCCAGTCCCTGGAAAATGCCGCAGTCCTGGTATTCCTGGTCCACATAGAGTTCATACCGGTACAGGACGTCGGTATTGTGGGGGTCCTGCACAGCCTGGATAGCGGTTTTCTGGATAATGCCCGGAGGGCAGGGGTCAGAAAGGATGCGGACTTCAACAGGACCGTCGCTACATTCTTCTTTTTCTTCCTGTATAAGTTTTTCTATGAGAGGGCTGTACTTTGCATAGCCTTTCTCCGTGAACCAGCAGCGGCTGTATTGTTTTAACAGGCTGCTGTCATAGTATCTTGGTTCGGACAGGTGCCGTCCGAGAAGACGTCGTTTTGCCGGGTTCAGGTACTGGAAAATGCCTTCCCAGTACCCCTGTTTGTTTTTGTATTCATATCTGTAATACATAGGCCGTCACCCTAATAGTCCTGTCTGGTTGTCCAGTTGGGGTTACCGAGGGCTTCACGGGCCTTGTCTGCTGCAAGGTGTGCAAGGTCCATGTTCAGGATGCCTTTTGTGGTCACAACAGTGGCTCCGGCAGCCAGATATTTTATTTTCTCTGAGCCGATTTCCATGATGATGCACGCATCATCGTCGGGCAGGAAGGACTGGATGATGGCAGGAAGTTCATCGGGGCAGGAGTCTTCTATATAGATGCCAACCTTTCTAATACCGTCTTCGTCCGTGTTTGACGAAAACTGGCATCCAATGGCTCCAATCTGTTCGATAAATTCGCGCTCAGATTTGCCTGATTTTAATGCAAAGTAATTGGTACGGGTTTTTGCTTCGTAATTTGCCATAATGTGTTCCTTTCTTAATATTCTTCAATGGATTCCAGGATGTTCTGGTCGCATTCATAGCCCTGTTCACAGGGCGGTAGTTCGTTGTCTGCGGTTGCAGCGTTGCGGCATTCCTGGCAGTTGCGGTGAATTTTCATGGGCGGATTTCATTTCCTTTCCGGGTTTTTCGTTACGTGCCGTATGCGAAGAAATATGCGGCCATCTGAGCTTTGGTGTCGAACTGTTCGCCGGATTTCAGGAGGTGTTTTACTTCATCACGGGTATAGAACGCGGCAGTGATTTCTTCGTTGGGTGACGGGGATGGTTTGATGGCCCCCTTTGTCTTAACGAAAATGGGAATGATTCGTGTATCAGAGATAGCGGGAGAGGGGAATGATGAATATCCCTGGTGAAGAAATTCTTTTACTTCTAAGCCTGTCTCTTCCCGGAGCTCACGGATTGCGGCATATCTGGCAGGTTCGTTCTCGTTTACCATCCCGGAGCAGAAACCGTAGACATAACGGTTTATAGCCATGCGGAACTCACGGAGCAGGAGCATTTTATCGTCCTGCACGGCTATGACGATGACACCGTCGATTGTGCCGCCCAGGTCTTCTTTAGTCTGGAGCCTGTTGTGGCTGACCATCTCGTAGGATTTTGTCTCTCCTGCGTTATTTTCGTAAAGCAGTTCGTGGTTGTGTAGATGGAACCTTCGGCCTATGGGCCTTAAACTTTTTAATTTCATGGACGATGGGACTCCTTTCTATAAGATTTATGGCAGAGATAACGTAATGTCCGGTGTGTGTTCTTCCCAGTGCCAGCCGTTTTTCTGGCATATGCATTCAACCAGGGTTTCTGGGGTCCGTCCTTCTTTGCCGTACAGGTCATCTTCGTCATTATTGCATAAGTATTCGTGGCCAAGTACCAGTTCACTTTCCACGGTGTCTTTGGTCACGTTGTCCGGTGTAAAGATGTTGATGACCTTTGTGTCATCATCTTCGTCCCACTGGAATGTAATGCTGCATTCGTGTCGTTTCATGTCGGGTTCCTCCTTTCAGTCAAGGTCGTCGGGGACCAGGGATTCATCGTGGTCGATGACGATATGGGTTGTTTCGGAACTGTCCAGGGTGAACCCGTGTTTGAGATTGATGACGTCCGGGACGTGATTTACGAAATCCCCGTAGTTAAATTCGCCGCAGTTGTTTTTCAGGGTTTCTTTTCCATCAGCTGTGTGCAGGTATTCCGCACTGGCTGCCTGGATTGCCTCCACCGGGTCAAAGTCGGGATTATCATCTATTTGTTCGATGTTGATGATAAGGGCGAGACGCTCTTCTGCTCGATATGAGTTTACGACTGCTGCGATTTTATGGATTTGCGACATAAGGAGTTCCTCCTTTTATGGCGGTGTCCGGCGCCGCTTGCGGCGCAATGTAAGAAAAGAATAAGAGATACAGATGAGACTGTATCTCTTTATATTTCGTACATATTTATACGAAATAACGTGGACCTGGCGGGAATCGAACCCGCGTCCGATGCACCTTCCATATATCTGTTTACGCTGTTTTCCTGCTATGCGGATTTCCTTTCAGGCCCGCACGGGAACAGGTCCCTGCACATACACCCGAGGAGTCTTGGTTCGCCTTGCCATGCGTCCGGGTTTGTGAAATCCGGCTAAACTGCGGTGCCAGTCTTTTGAGCCTCCTGGAATACAGGCACGTATCTCTACCACAGGAGACGTAGCTTTCAGTCCCTGGCTCTAACCCGAGGGTTAGGCTGCCAGTGCTACAGGACGTCTAAACGTGTTAGCGTTTATTATTAGGGTTGGCGATTAGGTCGCCGCTCCAGCGCAGACATACTTCGGATACCCCGTCGAAACCTGTACAGGCCCGAATTTATCAGAACTCAATGATACCTGAAAGAGGATTTTCTGTCAAGGTCAGTGAGGTTCCGGTCTGGTTTACGAAAAGCTTTAATGCGTCTTTTGTAATGCTTTCTGTATCGAAGCATTCTTCGGTGGCATCAAATGTGGTAATTGCGTCGTGTTTTGCTTTCAGAAGGCAATCGTGGAGAATGTTTTCTTCTGTATCAGTGAGAGGGTTCTCGGATTTGGCATAGAGTGTTACGTCTTCATTATCACCGTCTACTGATTTTTCGGTAATCGCGTATATGTATTTTTCCTGCATAGTGGATTCCTTTCTGTTATAAAGAGTAGTCGTCTGATTCATGAGATGCCGCTTTAAGTTCAGGCATTTTCGGAACAGGTCTCGGCCCAGAGGGCTTTTTAGATGTTGCTGACTTTGATGCTTGTTTCGAATCAGGCTGCTGTACCAGGGATTCCAGCCATTTGATGGTTTTGGTATCATTGGCAGCGAGGGCCTTCTGATAATGCTGGGTTTGTTTCATATATGGAAGAAGGTCAAAATTTGGTTTAATCTCAGCACTTTTCTTTTTGAACGCGCTGTCATAAAGTGAGGGGTATGCTGTTTTTCGTTTATAGCAGATTTCGTTGGGGTCTTTTGGGTCGCGGTATAAGGGGACGATAGCTTCGTTTGTTTCAGCATAAGCAAGATGGTTTCTATTTTTGTTCCATAATATACCAAACCCTATAGTGTCAAACTGAACATCGCTATGGGCTTCGTACGTATCATCATTCGCGTATTCTCCGTAGCAGCAAGACCATGCCGTAATGTCATCCAAGTTAAGGAAGATGGCGTCGTCTATCATGTCATCTCTGTTTTCCGGTGAATTAAAACTTGAAACAGGGTGGTACATTCCTGTTTTTCCACTGTTTAACGCTCTATCCAATAATTCAGGTATTGATTTATTGGTGTGGTAAGTATCTTCGTGAGTCATACCGGCTGTTACTTTGTACGGTCTGTTCTTTGTGAAATAGATTTCATCTTTCTTTATTTTGTTTTGGAGCCATATCGGCCATTCGCTTTTCATATTTTCACCAGCTCCTTCCAAACATAGCTCCTGTGACAGGGTCGTAGCCGAACACATCGTTTTGTTCGTCTCGTTTCATCTTGATTGTGGCTTCATCACCATGTGCCATCAGATATATCTGGTGCATAATTTCTTCTGTAAATGGCGCAACTAACATTCCATAATATTTTGCATCTTCGGGAAAGAGTGCTTTTTCTTCTGGCGTCAATGCAGGGTTGTCATGCCGGTTGTAGACATAGTCTGTGAATTTGTTGGCATCGAATGCACTTTTTATTTCCCTTATGACATGACGTTTTGCTATATATGGCTGTGATGCAGCCAATCTGTTCTGTTTAAGAAAATCTTTTAATTCTGACATAATATTGTCCTCCTTGTTCTTATAAGAGGACCCGGGAGCCTGTGGTACACAGGCGACGTTTTGCCCTGTATGACGCATGAAATGCGTCAGGGTGTATCAATTTTGGGCCATATGCTTGCATTTTTTAAAACTGCATGTTATGCTTGTTTATGGGGAAATTATGACAAACTATTATAGAGGGCGCACGATTCCGCATGAGGCAGCACAGCCTTAATATCTGCGGGGATAGGAGTGTGTTTTCTATGAAGGAGAATGAGCAGAGGGCCCCGAAAATGAGCAAGCGGGCGTTTATCTCAAGAATGGCAAAGACGAACCAGGTCACACTGGCAGAGGCTACAAAGGCGTATGACATGGTGACAAAAGGTATCGTCGATGTGGTATCAGGGGGAACGAACCTGTCCCTTGTAGGTTTCGGGCTGTTTTATCTCCAGAGGCATAGCGGCCATCCGGCGAAGTTCGGTGACAAACGGACTTTTGTGGAGAGCTACAATGTCTTTAAGTTCAGCGCGTCTGACTCGCTGAACGCTTCCGTAAGGCATCTGCCGAACGGATAAATCCAAAACACTTTATTTGACAGGGAGACATTTTACCATGAAGATACGCAGTTTTATAGCAGGTTATATTGCGATACTGGCGGGATGCCTGATGGCATGCGTGGGTATCTGCTGTTATATGGATGCCATGGGTTATCTTCCTGAGGCGCTTTATGTCTGTGGCGGATGCAGCGGGTGCATCACTATGATGTACGCATTTTTTGTCGGCGGCAGGGGCTATAAGCGCAGGGAAGAGGCTTTCGATATGGGCAATGTAGTCCGGGAATCGGAATGTGGCGCCCATGTAGGCAAAAGAAAGAAAGTAAACTGCAACGCCGTGGTTTGTGACCGCGGCATCATCCTTGATGGGAGAGGGGATATGTTCCGTTTGTATGACTATACGTCCATAGAACGGACGAAGGACAGCCCTTTCGAGATATGCTTTACATCAGGGAAAGAAAAAATAAGGCTTATGTTCCGTACGAAAATCGGGGCAGCCGCATTCCGTGACTGTCTCGACGGGGCTATGGCCCATTAAGGAGGATTGAAATGACAAAGCAGGAATTTATGGAAAGCTTACATAAAGAAATCGCCCGCCTGTTTGCACAGGCATACCTGAATGATGACTGTACAGCAATTAGTATGGTTCGCCGGAAGCATTCGTTCCATATGAGTGCCATTAACGGGCAGATGGAAGTGGGGGCTGATTATGAGAATAATAAACTGACCCTTTACTGGAAACGGACCGGGCGGGCACTGCAGCGTTCCGAGGTTATTTACAAATGCTCTGAGGAAGATGACCATGATGCTGTTATCCAGTCGCTGTGTGCGGGCATCAGGGATGCATTGGGACGCATTGACGGTAACAGATTTTCATTTTCCTGGAATGTTGACCCTTACGATGGCCGGATGTATGAGCCTGATGAAGATAGTCTGACTCTGGATGAAGAAATTGGGTCACAGCTGGAGATGCGGGGTGATGAAGGCGAGGATGTGCTACAGGAGAAACCGAAAAAAGAGCGACGAAAGCTGTTTGGTGACCTGAAAAAGAAGCAGGTTTCTGATGATGAATTTGAAGATGCCGGTGAACCCGAAGAAATAGCCGATGAACCGCAGGATGAAGCGCCGGAACCCTGGGATGAATCTATGGACGAATCGTTTGATGAGGATGCACAGGAAGGCTTTGAAAGGGATGAGGAGCCATGAGAGCCGTATTTCGAGGGCGGAACCTGGCGAAGCTCCTGGCCATGCTGTTTATGACCGTTGACCATATCGGGCTTATTATGGGGCTGGAGCTGCTCAGGGTTATCGGCAGGGCTGCGTTCCCGATATTTGCCTATTTGATGGCAGACGGTTGGAACAAGACTCATGACAAAGATAAGTATTTTAACCGGGTGGCGGGCTGTGCTGTCTTATCACAGCTACCATATCTGTGGCTGACAGGACGGACGGAAATGGGGTCACAGGCTGATGTGGGCGGGGTGTTTCTGTTATTTGCCGCAGCGGTGTTTGTGCTGTGGGCCTTGTCCATGATTTCCGGAACGTACAGTGTTCTGTGGCTGTTTGCACTGTTGTATGTATGCGTGTTTGGTGTTTTTATGAAATGCTGGCCGAACGAGGTGTCGCTTAATGTGATGTATACGTTCGGGGCGGCGATGCTGTTTGTCCGGATAAAAGACGTGGAGCAGGAAAGCGGCCGTGACTTGTCACGGTGGATATACGCGGCGGCGGTGATGGGAATGATGGCAGGATTTTTATTAAAATGCGACTATTCTGTGTTCGGTATCGGTTTTGTGGTTGCACTGATGTTTTTTGAGAACGATTATGCGAAGCTGGCGGTGAGCGCTGTGTGGTGCCTGGCAATTTATCAGTTTGCCTACGGAAATAACTGGTACTGCCTGTGGAGCATGATTGGCGTTGTTATCTGCTGGCTGCTGTGCCGGCAGGAATCAGAAAAGCCGCCGAAGTGGTTCTGCAGCCTGGGCTACTGGTATTATCCAGCGCATATGGCGGTACTTGCCGGAATTGCGGTATTTATAGAAAATTATAAGGTACAGCTTCTGGGATGAGGGGCTGTACCTTAATTTGTTATTTTCTATATTTCGGAATGTACCTAAATTCTTCGGATATCTGAATCAATCTGAGCCAGCCTTCGTTCGACAAATGTTCACAGTTTCGTAACAGGGTTCGTGCATGCACCGGATAATTGTAACTCATAGTGTCATCTGTTGACTTTTTATCGTCTGGTGATTCAGATAAATAATCATTCAGGTCTGATAAAGGTATTTCCAATATGTTGGCGAGATTATATAAGACGGGTGCCTGAGGTGTGCGCAGGTCCCGTTCGTAATTGGAAATAGACGCTTTTGTCACATCTGTCATCAGTGCCAGTTTTTCCTGAGATAATCCTTTCTGCAGGCGCACATGCCTGATTTTTTGCCCAAGCGTCATGATTCATTATTCTCCATTTCTTTTATGAAACGCTGCATTGTTTGTGATGCATTTTCGCATTCTTTTTGGATGGTTTTTCGGTCTTTTCCTGTTAATAATAAAGGAATCGGAGCACCTATATGGCAAAGTTTGTCATAAAAGTTGCTGTCGTCAACAACGATTGCGTAATTGTCATCCGACTGGTTGGACAAAGCAGTATTCTTTGTAATAATGTCCTGAATGATGCCATCATCAATGTCTTTGTCCGAATAGACTTTAAAATGCCAAAGTGGTGCTGACAGATTCGAGGCCCTGTGGAATATAAGTTCGGTCACATCAACAGTATAGCTTCCATAGGATTCCATTAAATCGTTACTGCTTTTTGGTAAATATGTTTCCAAATATTTTTTGTAAACATAACGTGTAAGCGATTCTTCCAGTGATACCTGATATGTGGGGACGCACATTAGTTCTTCCATGCGTTCTATTGCAATCAGCTGTGCTTTGTCCGATAATGCGTCAAAGGCATACATTAGTTTTTTGGTACGCCGGGGATGCTTATCGCTGTCATATTCTATAATGTCTTGTTTGTTACTTATCTTGGTGTTATCCATTATTTCAGACACAGGTACACCAAATATTTTTGCCATATTGTATACTGTGAGTGCGGAAGGTATACGGCACCCGCGCTCGTAATTGGATATAGATGACTTTGTTATGCCGAGTAACCTGGCCATATCGTCCTGACTTAAATTGGCCTCTCTGCGTAAATGTCTAAGTTTCTTTCCGAGAGCCGACATAATATTATTCCTCCTTGTTGTTGGTTTCAGCCTGAAGCCCGTACTCGGGCATAGCTGCAATTTTCTTTGCTAATTTAATTGTTTCTTTCCAACCGTCGTCTGTCATATTTTTGCAGATTTTTATCAATCTTACAGCATGCACGGAATAGTCTGATTTGTCTGGCGTTTTCGTCTTATTGTTTATCGACAGGCATTGTTCAATTTCTTCCTGCGGTATATCCAACGCTTTTGCAATGGCGTACATACTTGCCGCCATAGGTTGTCTCAAACCTTTTTCGTATTTGGAAATGGCAGAGCGGGTGATGCCGGAAACTGCCGCAAGGTCACCCAGTGACATGCCTTTTTCTGTGCGCACCTGTTTGATTTTCTGTCCGATTGTCATGGTTGTCATGATGATGGTTATTCCTTTCTTTTTATGTGTGATGCCGGAGCCCATAGGGCTCTGGAACTTATAAGTTTTATTATGTTTTCCTTGACAATGCTTAACAACAGTGTTATAATTTATTTATCAAGGCTGAAACAAAGAGAGGTATCTGGTATGATAAATTATGAACAGGAATTAGATAAAGACCAGCTGGCGGCTGTAATGTCAAATGCAAGGCGTATCCTGTGTGTTGCCAATGCGGGCAGCGGCAAGACAAGGACTGTTACATACCGTGTCGCGCACCTTTTGGAACAGGGTGCGGGGGAGAGCCAGATTATGATGCTGACCTTCACGAAGAAAGCTGCCCAGGAAATGACAGACCGTATCTGTAAGCTGTTAGGAAAAGCCCGTGTCAATATTGAGAGCGGCACGTTCCATTCCGTGGGATGGGCGTATGTGAAAAGCTATCCGGAAATATCCGGTGTTGCAAGGGACACGGTTATCGCAGGGGAGGGTGATGCCAATGACATTATGAACAAAGCCCGTTCCCTGGCCATTGCTGACAGGGCAACTGACAAATACGAAGGGGTCCAGCTTGAATGGTCGAAAATGCCAAAGGCTTCACGGCTTCGGGGCGTGTACAGCAAGAGCAGGAACACGGAGAAACCTGTTCTGGAGATAATCGGGCTTGCTGTGGATGAAATGGAGAATATTGAAACAGATGGGCAGCGCGAGGCTGTAACAGCTTTTATCATGGACTGCATTAACTATTATGAGTCCTGCAAGCAGGACTGCAAGTCTGTGGATTTCGACGATGTGATGATTCTGTGGGATAAGATGCTCATGGACGAGGGCTTCCGGGGAAGGCTGCAGCGTTCCGTGCCGTATATTTTTGTAGATGAGTATCAGGACATCAATCCGGTCCAGGCCCGCATCATCAAGCATCTTGTGGGCGAAGATTCTTATCTGATGGCGGTAGGGGACGATGCCCAGTGCATCTACGGTTTCCGTGGCAGTGACATTTCGTTTATCCGGAATTTTATGAGCGAATTTGACGGGGCAGTGCAGTACCCTATCCGGTACAATTACCGTTCCACAAAGGATGTGGTGGACGTGGCGCTGGATGTGATTAACCGCTCCCCTGATTATATCAAGAACAAGAAGCAGATGTACAGCGTATCAGAAGATAGAGCCGAAGTGCGTTTTCGGGTGTTTGATTATGAGAAGGAACAGGCGGAATATATTGCACGGACCTGCAAAGCGTGGATTACGCAGAATCATATTCTTCCGTCAAGGATTGCCATACTGGTTCGTAACAACCGTCAGTCCAACGTGATTGATGCGGTGTTTAGGCAATATGGCGTACCACTGTCCGTAGAGTGTGGCATCCCGTTTTATGAGAGAGCCCATGTGCGCCGTACCATGAATTTTTTGAAGTTTATCATGAACCCGCAGGACGATGTGTCATTCCTGGCTCTGATGAACATGCTTCCCGGGGTAGGGGACAAAACGGTGCAGAAATATTTTGGGCTGTTTTCCGGAAACGGTTTTGATTTCGGAAAGCTTTCGGAATTTAAGTTCCCGAAGAAGTCTGAACAGTCCGGCCCGGTTCTGGTAAAGACGATTCTCAGTGCAAGGGATGCCCTTGAAAACGGGGACGGTCCAAAACGAATCCTGGAGATTGTACAGAACGGATGGATGGATAACTGGGTAGACAAAGAATACGGCATGACGGAAACACCCAAAGAGCGCGAAAACAGGCATGGGGATTTGTCGTTTATGAAAGAGATTGCAAAAGACTATACAAGCCTGGCTGATTTCTTATCAGACGCTGCCCTTGACCCGGCCCAATCGGATGATAAGAAGGACGAGCCGAAAGTGCGTGTCATGACTATGCACAAAGCAAAGGGGCTTGAGTTTGATTTCGTGTTCCTGGCAGGAGTTTCAGAAGGTATTATTCCATGCACAAGGCAGTATGAGGACGACAGCCTTGAGGATGACAGACGGCTTTTGTATGTGGCCGTGACGCGGGCGGCAAAGCTGCTTACGGTGTGTTCCAGCATGTATTCCGTAGGAAATGAGCGGTTGATGCGGCCATCGTCATTCCTGGATGGTTCCAACTGGTCGTTCCCCAAGAGAATGGGCCGCTGATATGCCTGATGTGCCCAGATTTGAACGAAAATGGTTTCAGGGTTCTGGTCTTAGGGTATGAATCTAAATTCGATTACAGAGCCTTATACGCGTTCGGAATTGCTGAATGCAACCTTTTTACAAAGTAACAAAAAAAGAGTAAGGGACAGCTTTTGCGGCTGTCCCGTTTTTGTTACTCAAAAAGCTCCAGTTTTCCTTCAGTAGACGTTACACGGTACACTCTCGGGTCCTCGCTCCAGGTACTGTGAATATCCTCAATGGTGTCACGGACAAACTGCAGGTGTTCGTCAGTCTCGGTTTCCATGCCCCGGATGATGGCAAAGAATGTTTCATCAATAGGGAGGATGTATATGGTGCCGCCCATCTGGGCTGCAATTTTCTTCAAGACTATGCGGTTTAACATGCATCCTGTGGAAAGGCGCCCTGTTTTATCCATAAGGGCCATTACTTTCCGGTCTTCCGGAGTCATCATTTCGTCCAGGGTCAGGGCAACAGCTTCTGCCAGGTACTGCCTGTACTCATTTTTTTCTTCCTGGGATGCCGATGGGTCCTGCTGCAGCATGGCATTGGTTTCCTGCATGAGGTCTACGATTGTTTCGCTCATAGGGCGTATCCGCCAGCTTATCATTTTTTCTACGTTGCTGATAGCTGTTCCAAAGATTTTCGGAATATCTCCATTAAACAATTTTTCTGCCATGTCTCCGGTAAATGACAGCAGTATGGAACTATGCTGTTCTGAGATGGCTTTTGTCAAATAGAATACGACAACTATTTCTTCGGGCGTGCCGCTGTTGACTTTCATGGCGCACATGTTTTGTTCCATTGCACGTTCCAGGTCGTCTGTCGTGGATATAACGGAGGGGACAATGTATTTTTCCGGATTCTGCAGCATTTCTGTGATATTGTCAGATTGCTGTACGAACGGGCATTCCATGAAATGTTTCATACCGGTCACAATATCCATTATGGTGGTGGCAAAAGCATCCTGCTCATCACGGTTCTCTTTCAGGATAAGGTCCCTGTAGGATTCATACAGTCCGTCCATGAGCATGCCCGGGCGGGCTGTACCTGCTTCGATGTCGTCGCTTTCTTTGCAGGAAATCATCATTTCATGCCCGTCGACGATTTTAATTTTCATGATAACAGGTGCTTTTGATGTTTTTGAGATGATGTTGCCGACGCGTTCGGCAATGAGTTTGTTGAAATCTTTCTGGTCAAGCATTTATGTATCACCTTTCTGTTTGTTTTGTTCTTTTATTCTTTTTGACAGGTCTTTCTTTGCTTCTTCCACCATATTATAAGCATTTTCCATCTCCAGCATATGGCGGGATTCTTCGGGTGTATGTATTGCCATGTTTAGTGCAATGTATTTTGCATCCGTGTAAGAATGCCGCAATGTTGTAACCCAGGCTTCCATGTGGCGAGGAATACGGTTCCCCATGCGGGGAAGGCTTTCGTTCATAATCATGTAAAGACACCGCCAGTTGTCTTCTGTTTCCGGCATGGCGAACATCAGGCTTCTGATGTCATATTCGCACATACGCATGATGTCATAATACAGCTCCAGGATGGAAAAGTGGATGGAGCCCTGCCACATACGGGGCAGTTCTGACCATTCCAGGCTGATGACCGCCGATTTTTTCTGTATGTCCATGGCGACTGCTGCCATACAGAGTATCTTGTTGGTGGTCAGTTTCCGGCAGGTGTAGATTGCCACGGGCGGATTGTTGTCTGAGATAATGCTGCCGACCCGTTTGCGCATTTCCCGCAGGTCGATGCCTGTCACGGTCTGGACTTCGTCCATGTAGTCCTTCCCGGTGTAGTGCCATTGCAGGATATTGGTCTGGGGCGTACCCTTCTTGCTCTTTTGTTTCTTGCGGAAACGGGTCATGTCTTTCGGCATGTATGCGATTTCCAGGTTTGCCCGGGGTGTCACCAGAGGGAACATTTCGATGTCGAAGTCGTCCTTTACGGTCTTGAACCATTCTGTGAACATGGTGTTTAACTGGTTTAGCAGCGGGGTTCCTGTGATGGCCGAGTAAAACCAGGCAGGAAGGTAAAGGGTATTCTTTTTCAGCTGGTTGCAGTCATAACACAGCGGAATGGTGTTGCTGAACCCGTCAAGCCCTCCTCTTGATATGGGAATGACATGTTCAATGGTCATAGTGTCGATGGTCAACTGTTTTCCGCAACAGGCGCAGATGCCGCCTGTTTTGGCGAGTATTTCCTTTTTGTCAAAACGGCCGTACCATCTCCGGTCGTCTATCTGTGTGCCTACCATAGTTGTAGATTCCTTTCTCTGTTATTCACGGCAGTCAAGCGCCGCTTTATTTATTATATTACAGCCTGCATGGCTTTGCAACAGGAAAAGGCTGGTTTTCATGTAAAAGAGAGAAGCCCCATGCTGTTACTGCACGGGGCATTTCAGCATGATTATGCTGTGTTCCTTCTTCTTGCGCCTGTCCGGATGAACGGTGGGTATGCCTGTTTCTTCATGCGTCCAAGCTGTTTGTCCAGGCGGGTGAGGCGCTTAATTGCTTTTTCTGATGCGATGGTGCTGATGACGCCGATACCAAACAGGAGCAGGGCACCTGCGGCCAGTGCCAGCATGGTCCAACCGCTGACGGGGTATACGGTTCCTGCGGGTTCATCTGCGAAGCTGGCTGCCCCGGCAAACATAAGGAACGCAACTCCTACGGAAGCCATTCCGACACGGTTTGCAATCCGTGCAAGGGCGCGGCGTTTCCTTATCTGTTTGCGGGCAGCATTGATTTCGTACAATCTCATCATACAGGCAATTTCTCCTTTTTAAAAGAGCAGTCGGCCTGCAGCGCAGGCATGTTTTTAACAGCCTTCGTTGTCAAAGGGTTCTGAGAGATATCCTTCATCAACCGTAATTTTAATATTGTGCTGGTACAGCATCTGCAGATAGAGCAGGAAGCTGTCTGCGTACCGCAGGGACGTAATGTCTGAGGTGAATCCGGGACGCATAATGTTCCATTCAGGGTCCGTTCCCTTTGTGCGGTAAAGATGTACCGTATGCTGGACAGAATCGTCTTCGATGTCTTCACAGAAGAAGCAGAGCATGGCGTCTGTGATATTGCCACCGAAGTCTTCGTCGTCCGTGAGGTTCATGCGGATTTCCGCAAATTCGGAAACATTGTCTTCTTCATTTGAAACGGTTTTCCTGACATATTCCGCATATTTTGTGAACAGGTCGCTGGTGGAGATAATGCCGTTTTCGGGCAGTTCCGGTACCAGCACGTTTTTCAGCCGGTCCAGCATGTCCGCCGTGGCCCCGGCACCAGCCATGATAACGGCTTCTGTGAGGATGGCATCCAGCTTTTCTGCCTGGCGGGCTAAGTCCAGCCTTTCGACAGAAGGCAGGAACATATTTTTCATTTTGTCTTCCAGTGCCTTATAAGCCGGGCTGTTGTAGCCCCATGCGGCGGCCGCTGTTTTATTCAGTGCTTCCGTCACAGCAGCAGTGACTGCTTTTTCAATGGTATCAGAGGACAGGGCTTCTTTTACAGCCTGGTTAATGCGTTCTTCCAGGGTAGGCTCTGATTCGGGGCCTGTCTGTAGAATCGGCTCTGTGCATCTGGGAATGTTTTTGTTATTTTCCATAAAAACTCCTTTTTTTTTGAAAAGGGACTGTCTTTTACAAGACAGTCCCTGTGGTGGTTATTTATTCGTCGTCACCGGCATGCTCTTCCTCATAACGGTCAGCTTCTGCCATGGCCTGTTCCAACGGAACCTGGACGAGGCGGGAAGGTCCGTCCTGTTCGTCTTCCTCATCCATGAGGTCGCCCAGGGTCTTGCCGCCGAGTCCGGCTGTTTTCAGGTAAGCCTTTGCCTTACCCATGGACTTGTTGGCCGCATTGGTAACATAATCGCCGTCTTCTTCCTGAGCAGGATTCAGTTTGATAGGCTTTCCGGCAAGGATAGAGCAGATTTCTTCGTAATCGCTCTGGATTTTCGGATAGACCGTGGTGTCGTAAACGAGTACCAGCTCGGACTGCATGGCGCGGGTGAGGGCTACGTAATACATACGTTTCTTGTCCTCGGCCATATTGTTCTCGTTCCGGTAGAGGACTACCGTGTGGGGGAACTCAAGGCCCTTCACACCATGAATGGTGGACACCAGCATGTCGGCCTTCGCCACATTCTCGGCGTTACGGCGTTCCTCGTTCTTGGACGAGAGGGTGGCCTGTCTTATGGCGTTGTTGCGGATTTCGAACTCCAGCATGTTGCGCTTGACGTCCTCTGTGAAATCCCTGAGGCTCATGCGGCCTGCGGTGTACATACGCTGCCAGTTGCTGATAATGCTGCCATTCTGGTTATCCCACTGGTTCAACATTTCGCCTACCGGCTTGCGGGCTTTGTCCACGCTGCCTTTGGTGATAAGATTATCAAGGTGCTGCATTACCTGGGTCCGTACAATATGGACAATATTGTTGGTAGGTGCGAACTGCATCTGGTCCCAGTATTTCTTGATAAAGCTGCTGAAAACCGTAGAGTTATAACTGCGCTCTGAGGTCAGGGGCACGATGCTCTTTCCGGGATACATGTGCTCCAGGATAGCCCTGATGTGGTCAACCTCACGGCGGGTGAACGCCATGAATGCGACTTTCTCTCCAGCTGCAAGGCACTTGTCCACATAGGGTTTTACTTCCACCGCGAAGATAGCATCCATGTTCTCATTGAATTCCTTGAGGGTGGCAACCTGCCTGTACTTGAATACGACACGGTCCTGGAAAGACTGGAGCGTAGGCTTGGCAAGGCTATTGGCCTGGAGCTGGATGCGGGCATACTGGTTGGCTTCGATTCTGTCAAGGATGACGTTAGCGAAGTCCAGTATCTCCTGGTTGGAACGGTAATTTACTGTAAGCTGGTAAGCTTTGAAGACACCGGAAGATTCCAGCATGTTCAGTGCTTTGGGATTGGAGGAGCGAAATTCGTAAAGCGTCTGCGAGCAATCTCCGACAATATATAAACTTTGTAAATGCTTTTCCGTATATTTAATGGCATATACGAACTCGAAGACTGAATTGTCCTGTACTTCATCAATGATGAGGAACTTCGAGGTTACTTCGGGAGGTTCTACCATGGTGTCAATCTTCTGGTAGCAGAAGATGATTTCCAGTTCCAGACAGGTCTGTTTTATCTTATCAAGCCATGTGACCACGTCATTGAAGTGTTCCTCAACGTAGTTGTTCAGGGCTGTGAAAGCACCCTGTTTCTTGTTGCTGAGGGTATCCCGGAGTTTCCACATGAACTCTTTCACATCTTTGTCATTGGGGTACTCGATGTCCAGGGAGTTCGTAATGGTTTCAATGGTGGACAGCATATGTGTAGGATAGTTTTTCTCATAAATGAGAGTAACCATCTTGGCAATGGTCATGCTGTGAATGGCGGAGTTCAGCTCGCTGATATGGTTGGCTGCAGCATTGGTGAAGCTGAGCACGGTAATATCATTGGGGTCAACGCCAAGGTCCACCAGATAGTTAATCCTGGCAAGGATTGTCTGGGATTTGCCGCTGCCTGCTCCTGCCTGAATCATAACCAGGGATTCCGGCGCTGTGATAGCTGCAATCTGCTGGGGCGAAGCGGACGGGATAGTGATGAGCGGCGTTTTGCCTGCGGGTAACGGGGGCGGAGCCACCAGGTTCGGTTTGTTTACTTCCAGGTTGTGCAGGTTGTTGGACAGCATCAGTTTCAGGTTCTGACGGCAAAGATTTGTGACATCAGCAGGGTCGAAATTTGATGTCAGGTTCTGATAGATTTTGCCATAAGTGTCCAGCGGAACAGGGAAGTCCTCAATACGGCGCAGTTCCCGCTCAATGTAATTCATGCAGGACATTTTCGTAGAAGCATTGCGTGCAAGCTTCGCCGCCATATTGGTGAACAGAATGTTCAGGATTTCATCCGTATGCTGGTCCCATTGCTCGGCAACCGCGCAGATTCCGTCAAACAGTCCATAGCCGTCAATGAAATTCTTCACGGCATCAGGAACGAATGTTACGGAGTGGTTGTAGGATGCAGCCTCTGTTTCCAGTGTCTCCAGTGATTTTCTGGGGTTGGTGCTGTAAATGTGGCAGACAATATTTTCCGTGTTCTGGTTGCCGGGACGGCTTATAATACTGAGAATCCGGCGGGCATCGAAATCCGATAAGCCATCTGTAACATGGCCCAGTTCCATTACGTCTTTGGCGGAGTCATTCTCAACCCAGACCATAATGTCATAGCCGACGGTGACCGTCTTTTTGGTATAGCCCGTGTTGTCCGATTCCTTTTCCATGAAAAGGCCATAAGGCTGCATGGACAGGAATACCGTATTTTTTCCATTGACAGAGGCGAAAGGCGCCATGACAGAGAGGTCAGGTTTCTTCACAACGTCCATGGCACGCACTGTATTACGTGTAAGTACAGCCATGGGAATTTCGAAGAAGTCCACCGTGCCGTTACTGTATGTGCGCTTATGGTCAGGAAATGCCTGTGGGTTGAACTCGTCAACTGTGGGCAGAATCATGTCCGGGTTTCTGGACTGGTTGATAAGCCCCTGTGCTTTGCCTGTGCCTGTCAGCTCATTGTCAAAGAATTTCGGCAGATACGCTTTCTGTCCGGTATTCTTGCCAATCTGGTCTAAAATAATAGGCATAATTTTTATCTCCTTTTTTTGTGGCGGTGATTTTGTCACCCTGTTTTTGTTGCAAAAAACGGGCCCGGCTGGCGCGGAGTGAGCGCCAGCCATTCCCAGAATCCGTTGAAACATACATTGCCATGAAAGGGCAGTGCGCATTTTAGCATATATCAGACCATACGGGATGTCAACGTATGGCCTGTGTTTTATGATAAACAAGATTGTTTACAGTACCTGTTCTCCAATATATGCAATAGCAGCTTGCATTGCTGGACGTTCTTGTTCGCTTTGCTCACAAGCCCGTCCAGCAGTATTTTGTATTAAGTCAGGCTGAGCGTTACAGCACCTGCTCTTCGACATACGTAATGACTGCCTGCATTGCAGGACGGGCTCCGAAGTCTGCAACATATGTGGCTTCCGCTGTTTCCTCCAGCTTGTCGTCAGGCATGACAGGGAGCAGCTTGTTTGCCAGGTTCGGCTTTTCGGACAGGATGCGGGCAGCTTCCCTTGCATATTTGTCGGCCAGGATGTCTTTGTAAACGTCACGGCTGATGGCGTTGAAAGTGATGATGTCCGTGAAGCGGTTTAACAACGCACGGTCGAACCATTTTGCCAGAGTTTCCACTGTCTCTTTCTTAGGCGCAGCAGCGGTGGCGGGTTTGTTGCCAAAGCCCAGGCCAGCCTTCGGGCCGATGCCTGTGTGTCCGGCATTGGTGGTGGCGATGATGATGGCCCTTGAGAAGTCAACGGAATCGCCGCGGTTAGTCTTTAACTCACCTTCTTCCAGGACGGACATGAACAGCTTCTGGACCGCAGGGTCTGCCTTCTCGAACTCGTCCAGGACGATAACCTGCATAGGGTTTGACTGCAGGCAGTCAAAGGGCAGTTCCATGTTGGAGTCTGACCCGGCATAGCCCGCAGGGGCACCGATGATGCGGTTGATGGAAGCGGAAGAGTGGTACTCCGTCATGTTCATGATAAGGGGCTTGCCGCCTGTCAGATAACGGGCGATAATCTTTGCCACCTCGGTCTTGCCGACACCGCTGGAGCCTGCGAACAGCATGGACAAGGGCTTGTTCCGGGAGAACAGTTTCAGTTCATTGCGGCGCATATTGAGGACCACGGACTTTAAGGGTTCATCCTGGCCTTTTACAGGTGTGAGGGAGAGGGTAAGCTCCTGTACATCCAGGGGTTTCTGTTCAATGCCGCCGGTCATGATACGGCCTGCTGTTGCCCGAAGCTGCTTCTCTGTGATGGGCACCAGAGGGTTTGCCTGAAAGGCATTCAGGATAATCTGGTCACCGGCGATGGTGGCTGCCTGAATCTGGACTTTACGCTGTACCAGGGCTTCACCGATGGTACAGTCCAGCAGGGTGATGGCGTTGTCCGGACGGTGAGAGCCTACCGGGCGGTATTCATCTGCAAGGCGGACTACCGTAGGGAAGATGGTATCGTCCAGCATGATTTTATTTTTGTAGTGCTGAAAGAATCCCAGCTTGCAGGTCTTGAGCAGTTCCACTGTCTGGTCTGCGGTGAACTCGTCCACGATGACGCGGGTAAACCTTCGGTTCAGTGCCGGGTCGTTCATGAGGGTCTTTGCCTCCTGGGTGGTAGTAGCGCCGATGCAGCGGATGGCACCTCTTGCCAGGGCGGGTTTCATAATCTGGGCAATGGTGCCGTAGGTATGGTCATTGCTCATGAGCTGGTGAATTTCGTCGATGAAAAGGACCGCATTGTTTGCGGGGTCTTCACAGAACTCCACGACAGCCTGTATCTTTTCTTCCATGGCGCCTACCAGGGACGAACCTGCGATGATGTTGGAAAGGGGCAGTTCATAGATGACGCTGTTTTCCAGCATATCCGGCACCCGGGGGTCCTTCATGACCAGGAGCCTTGCAATCTCTTCTACAATTTTTGTCTTACCGACGCCTGCAGGGCCTACCAGCAAGGGGTTCGGCTTGTTTTTATTGATAAGTACGCCCATGGTCTGTTCCACAATCCGGTCACGGAACATAGCGGGTTCCAGGGCTTTCTGGTTGTAATTGATGAGCAGGCCGGTGGGGTCAGACTGTTTCTGGGGCTGCATGCCGCCGAGGTTGCCGCCAGCGATGATAGCAATGCCGCCGGGAGGTATGGGGTTGCCGCCACCAGGGCCGCCAGGCCCAACAGGACCACCATTTGTGTTTCCGCCATTACCGGTGCCTCCGCCTTTCGCACCGCCTTTATTGGACGTTCCGCTGAAATCATTTAAACTCATGGTTTCAATCTCCTTTCTGAGTCTGTTTTAAGAAAGATACCGCGCGGCACATAGTGCCGTGCCGTGCGGTGTGTTTGTTATCCGAGAATGTGGGCCCTGATGTTCGGGTCATTGTGGAGCATACTCTTTGCAAAGTATTCCATGGCTCTTGTGATATAGTTCCAGTTTGCCTGGGACACAGACATGTAATACAGGTTTTCGGGGTGCTTCACATAAGCTGCACGGGCTGTCCATTCGAAGTCTGTGATGACAAGGGATAACTCTTTTTCCCGTTTCGGGTTGCCGTTAATATAGTGCCAAATCTGTTCGAAGTTGGTACCGCCGTCCACTTTGGGGATTTCCATGAATTTCCGGTAGCAGGCTTCTACAGAGGAATCCTTGGTGTTGACTTTGTAACAGATGCTCATGTAGTCCGAGAAGGAATTGAAGTACATGCTGACATTCAGTTTCCTTGCAATCCGGATAAGGGTCTTGATGGCATCCCGGTAATCAGGCTCTGAGATAGAACCTGAGCAGTCCAGGTAGACATGGATGTCAGGATGGTATTTCGTGCTGACTGTCTTACCCATCTTGTTAAAGTCGTCGGGGTCCCGCCTGTTAGGGCGGGCAAAGCTGATTTTGACCTGCTTGTAGCTGTTCATGGACTTGTTGCGTGTGCCCATTTTGTTGAGCAGGGCGGTGAGGATTTTCACAATGTCGCCATGTTTCATGGGCGTCTTGCGGAATTTCATGTTCTTAATCAGGGACCGGCTCATACCGCCTGCCTTGATTGCCATGGCCTGGTTTGCGGATGCGGCCGCAGCTGACATGGACGCCAGGGCACGGGTTGCTGCTGTAAGGCTGGTGAAGGGCTTAGGTGTGGCTATAGCGGGTTTTGCCGAAATAGAGCGGTTGACGATGTCCCATTCGTCCTTAATCTGTTTGGCGGACGCCCGGGAGTGGGCTTCCACGTTGACGAAGATGAGCGCCTGAGGGCAGAACAGCTCCCCTGCATCGAAAGGCAGGATGCCGAACTCAATGGGGCTGGCCTGTGCAGCGTACTGCATCATCAGGGAGTGAATGCATCTTGCAAAGCTGTAAGGGTCATTGTTTTCGCTGTCGTCATGGCGGAGCAGGGCAGATTCTGTGAGTTTCGTAAGGCTTATCTGCTGGAAATCCGCGAACGCCTGCTGGGTCTCTGCAGGAAGGACGGCCTGGATGGACGCCACCTGTCCGGAAAGCCATGTCTTGAAGTTGTCGAAAGCCACGTTGTTTGCAAAGTAGAACCCAAGGGCATTGGGCTTTGCATAAAACGCCAGGTTTGCGAACCAGTTTTCCCATTCCACATTACCAGCGATGAACTGCTTCGCCGACTGCTGTACGTCGCCGGGGGTATAGACCACATTGGGGCTGGGTTCCGGCATGTTCTCTTTTGCCCCAGCCTGGATGGCAAATACGGTACGCATCAGGAGCTGGGTATTTTTATTAAAATGGAGCAGTCCGCCGCTGTAGATAGCTTTTAAGTCTGCTTCCCTGTCAGGGCGGAGCGCGTCGGACCCAGTGTCGATGATAAGGTCAACGATGTCCATTTCAGACACGGCTGAGCCATGGTTTGTGACAGTCACGGGCTGAGTGGCCACAAGAGGTGTCATCATGGGCGTGACCATAACTTTCTTTATGTCGTCATGGACCTGCATGGCGCCGGCTGCTATGGGTATGAACTGAGGTGTAATCTCAGCGGGTTTATTGTTTGAAATACGCATATTTTTTGTCCTTTCTCATAAAACAAAGGGCGGGCGGATTAACCGTCCACCCTCTGTATGGTTATCAGTATGCCATAAATGCGCTTACGCGGTTGGCAATAGGCGTATTGGTTGCAAGGAGCGCATGGGCATTCTCCTGGTCAAGGCCGCCTGTGCCTGCCAGTACCAGAAGCTGGTTCATGTCGGACTGCTCCAGATTGTTGCTGCCGAGGGTCTCTGCCAGGGTCTTTAACAGGATGGCATTGTCTTCCCGTTCAGCCAGTGCGTACAGGATGCATCCGGAGATGTCCTTGGTGTCCATGTTGGCTGCCATGGCCTGCATCTGGGTGATGTCGGCGGCACCTTTCAGGGCATCATAGACAGCGGGTTTCACGGGTCCCTGATTTGCTGTGGTGGGCTGGATGGTCATGATGGTTGCGGAAAGCTCTGCGATGAGAAGGCTGGAGAACAGGGTGTGGCCGACAAAGCCTTCGATTGCTTCCTGGAGGACGGATACGTCCTGGCCAACTTCGTTCTTATGGGTTTCCGTAATCATGGCGATGATTTCCTGCTGCTTAAAGCTGTTGAGCCATCTGGATAAGCCTGCAATGGTTCTGGGCGTGGTAATCTGGGACATGTCTTCATCATCGGAGAACATCATGTTGATTAACCCTTCCTGAGCGGCATCTTCATCATCATCGTCAGGCTGTTTTGCCTTCGGGTCTGTGGCCAGTACAGTGGTGGTGCCATAGATGACCATGGGGTTTGCAGCGATGACTTTCTTGATGGCCGGGTGCAAATCTGCATGGATTCCCAGGAATGTCTGAGCATCAGGCTCTACGTGCATCAGGTGGAACCTGGAAATAGAAGCCTTATCCAGGGACGTCACGTTACCCTTATCATTACCTGCCGCGACCACTGCAAGGTTGTCCGGGAGCTTGGTGTTACCGATGGCCCTCATGGTGGGGATGGATAACAACTCTGATGTAACGTCAGGGGTGGTTCTGTTCAACTCATCCAGGAACAGGATAGGCGTCTCCCTGGGGTGCTGCAGCGCATAGTCAATGGCGTCCATGATAGTCCTGTGGGGATAGAATACCTGGCTGTAGGACATTTCCTGCTTCATGGAGCCGTCAGGCTGTTTTACGTTTACTTCATGGGGGACCAGACGGGCGCCTGTAAGGTCAGCTTTATCAGCCAGCTGGTTACAGGCCAATGTAAAGCACTGGGTGCGCATCTGTTTTGCGATGTCTTCCATAAAAGAGGATTTTCCGATACCGGGCTCCCCTAAGAGCATGGGTATGTTACGGGTTTCAATGTCCTGTCTCACAATTTTTGTAAGGGTTTTGTCAAATTTCACTTATTTTTCCTCCTGTTTCTGCATGCAAAGGCTGTTTCTGTGAGAACCAGCCATAACCTTGTTATGTTCATTTTTAATGCTGTCGTAATTGACGGACAGCGGTAACTGCATTTATCGGAGCGACACCGGCAGATACGCAGGGCGTCCTGGCCGCAGCATTCTCCGGGGTAAACACAGTAAGCATTGTCTTTTTTCATGCATGGCTCCTTTCTGCTGAGCTTCCAGCATGGTTGGTGCCATAGATAATGTCCAGTTCTTCTTCTGTGAAGTCACTGTCTTCGATGTCATTTGTCCTGACCGTCATGATATGCCCTCCTTTACCATAGACTGTTACGTTACAGGTTGCGTTCCGGCCCAGACCGCGCCCAGGTCTGGGCTGTTTTTCAGGAACATTTTATCCATTACCTTTTCTCCAGTACCAGAGCCATGAGTTTTTCCCATGACTCAGTATTGAAAACAGTCTGGCCGTTTTCTTTTTTATCAAGGGGGTATATGTAGACCCTGCCGTCGTAACCATAATAGACACCGGTAGGCACAGCAGGAATCTGCACGGTCTGGCGGAGAAGTTCACCTTTTTCAGACCGGGTAGGTATGTGATAGACAGTGATTCCGGACGAACTGACAGCATCCTCCATGTCAGAAAATACAGCCATGCAGTCGGTGCAGCCGTAGCGGTAGAATATGACGATGGAACCGGAAATCAAGTCGGGCATGTCAAGGTCGTCACGGTCAGGCATATAGGGAATGGCTTTTAAAGCCTGGGTCCAGGTAATGCCTTCTTTGCCTGTGTAGCCTTTTTGCTGCATGGTGCTGTTTAAGAACAGCAGTCCTGAGCCAATGGCGAACAGGATGACAATGAGCGCGACCGCAATCCCAATGTGACGCCAGATGAAATGTCTGACGAACATACCGGCAAAAGTGACAGCTAATACTATGGCTATGAGCAGTGTGATGTACGCAATATTTTGCATAAGGATAACACCTCTTTTCTTAATTTGCTTGCATATCCCCGTGAATGGGGCTATAATAGGTATTGTATCATGATACTGAGGTTCTGGGGAAGCTGTATTATTTTCCATAGAACCGGAAAGGAGAGCTCCATGAAAGACGGAAAAATTACAGCAGTGCATGCTGCCTGTGTGGGATTATCCCTGGCGGCAGTTATCGGTGTGACAGCTACCGGGGCGTCCATCGTGCAGATGCTGAACGAAAATTCGATGAGGGATGTGTACGCGGCTGAAAACCGTGCAAACAATTATCTTATCTCGTTAAGGGATGAGACAGACCGTATGCTGGATGAACAGCATAAGAAGGATGTGGCCGCACTGGAAGAGGCAATCGCTGATGCGGAGAAACGCAGCAAAGATGCTCTGGAAGACCATATCAGGGATGCGGACGACCGTTTCAAAGGTGTGTCTGACCGCATGGATGATATTGGCGATGGGGATGACCATTCTTCGGACGGCATGTCCGGGCGTGATGTGATGAGCATGCCCGCTACCGGCGAGGAAGGCTTTAACGAACCGTAATGCGTGAGCGTACATGAAAAGGACAGAGCGGCAAGCCCTGTCCTTTATTTTACGTGTTCCTCCAGCCAGTATTTGTAATACAGGCATTCTACAGCCTGGTCTTCGTCCGGGTCATTAATTGGTTCATCGTTGACAGATTCATATATCATTTCAGCCAGCTGTTTCCTGGTGAAATCCTTTTCTGTTTTGTGGTATTCCGAACAGATATAGAACCAGTTATCCCCAATCTGGGCAGCCAGGTTGTCGTACTCCATGTGGAATGTGATAAGACCCTGGAGCAGAGCTCTCTGTATCAGGCGTTTTGGTATTCTTTTCGGCATCATCCTGTGAACCCTCCTGTGTGGGTGTATAAACCGGATGAGAAGTTCTGCAGTATGGCTTTGTGCAGGCGGGCGAGGGCGCCGTAGAGGGTATCTTTGTTTCCGGTGTATCCGTAGTTCTTATATTTGGGCAGCATTTCCCATAAGCGCAGGTCGGTACACATGTAGGTGTCCGTGAAGGCATATTCACCGTCATCCGCATAGTCTTTCAGGGTATCTGCAATATTGACGCAGGAAAAATCTGTGTTTTCTATGAGGAATGCATTGTATTCTGATGCCCTTGCCAGCTCCTCCCAGGCTTTTATGTCAGTCCGGTGTTTATTGTCGTTGTCCATAGTGTTGCGAAACATGCGTGCTATGGTGGTACATAAGGTGCAGGTGGTTGTGACAACCATGCGGGCAAAGCGCTGCCTGTCTTTTAACGGAGGTACATCTGCGAATACAGGCTTTCTTACAATAGCGTCGCCTGTGATGCACATACCTGTAATGTATTCGTCATAACCGTCTGTGTTCTGCTTGTAAATCAGGTCGTCGGGGAATCCGTCTTCGTCCGTATGAACTTCGATGCACATGCCGTTAGTCCCCAGCATCACAGTCCAGAACCATGCCTGTTCAGGGCGGCAGAGGTATACGGCATAGCCTTCTTCACCATTGCGTTCGCTGTTTTTGCCGTGCATGGGCTGGATGCAACCTGTTTTCAGGATAAGCTCGGCATTTTCTTTTGTGGTCACATGATACAGGACTTTGGGGATGTCTTTCATGTCAGTAAGGCCACGATATTTCGCCATATCTTTGGGTTCCAGATAGACACCGGGAGATTCTTTGAACTCACAGTCCAGAAACTTGTCCTTGCAGGCCCATATCTGTGAGCCAAAGCCGCAGTTATGTTCCCAGTCTCCAAAGGCTTCAGGCAGGTTTACATCCAGCATATCTTCCAGTTCCTTTGTAAGGTCGTCCAGCGTGAATCCATGGTCAAGCATCCACTGGAGCCTGTAGCGCTGCCATGCTTTTTCGTGTAGGTCATCAAGTTGTTTTAACTGTTTCGTTGTCAGTTCCATGAGGGGCTGTTCTCCTTTCTAATTTTGTGAGTGCCTTTATGGGTACGTCCTTTAAGATATTGGTATGCCTGTCCATAAGTATTGCCACGTCTGACCTGGCATCTACGACGATTAAAGGCTGTCCGCAATATCTGTCATGGAGGGCAGGCTGGGCTGTATTGATGCAGACCATGTCGCTTTCTTTGGGGATGGTCTCCGGGAAAAATTCGTGGGCCATATTGACCTGGGGTGCCGTCAGTTTTGCTACCAGGTCTTTGTCTTTCAGATATTTATCTGGTATGGCTTCGTTTGCGAAGGCGCAGGAGTGATAGAGGGGCGGGCGTCATAGATGGAACAGGACCCGCCGACAGCCCTGTCATTTTCAATGCCGTCCATAGTCAGGAACGGACATACAAGGTCCACCAGGTCGCCTTCCTGTTCAATGCCTCTGGTATGGTCCTGGCGCGTGATACCATTTGCTTTTATGTAAGCATGGATGGCGTCCAGTTCTTCCTTGCAGACATTCAGTACAGGGGTGGCGCAGCATTCGCCGCAGCGGGCGCAGGTGCCGTCTTTATGGCAGAGCCGTTCGGGGGTCCAGGCCCCCACAGGTTCTGTTTTATCTGATACGAACAATGGTCAGCCCTCCTTTTTTGATGCCATCTGTGAATTTACAAGCATGGCTTCCAGCAAGTCGAAGTCGGTTTCCTGGATGATTTTCAGGAGCCTTTCGTATTCCGGGCTTCTCACGGCGGTCATAGTATAGGCATGGGCGTCTGGCTTATGGTTGTAGCCATACTGTTTCAAGTAATCCTGGCAGCCTTTATGGGTCAGGAACAGGGTATCGGGCACGGTGTGGTCTATGTGGAGAACATCGTGGAGTTGGAAGTCTTCGTGGGTGATGTTTTCCAGAAAGTTTTTGGCATCTTCGATTCCATAAAGGATTTCTTTTGCGAGGTTTGTTTTCCCGTCGGGTTTCATGATGACTGCTTCGATGTGACCGGGACGATTCCCTTTTACGCTGTAGGTGAGCGTATATTTCGGCATATTTTCGTCCATCCATTCTTTCAGCCATTCCATTGCCTCTACGATGTTTTCTGCGATGTCCGAGCCTTCGTCATCTGTCAGGATGGTTTCATCGGAATGGTCAATGTCTGTAGGTACTTTTTTGGTTTCTTTTATGACCCAGAAGCGAGGGTCAGCGTTGCCCATGGTGTCCTGTGTGTTTAATTCTGTCTGGAGAGCCCGAAGGAAACACAAGTCCAAATGGGTGATGGGTTTTTTGGCGACTTTATCTTCATGATATGTCGCTTCCTGTAAAATTGCCATAGTCAGTCTTCCTTTCTTGTAAGAGGACTTAACGGAAGTCCATGTTGTTTTTCGAATATGGTAAGCTGTGGGTTCGGCGTGCCTGTCTTTGTCTGGGAAAGCAGTTTTGCGTATTCCCAGTAATCTTCCTGGATAAGGCCATAATGACGGGCTTCGTGCGGCCATACTGTTTTCAGTGACAGGTGTGTAAACCCACAGAAGCTGCATCTGTAACCATTACTGGTTGCTGTCATTGTTCTGTTCCTGAATGTAGCCATGGGTATCAATTGACAGTTTGATACTTTCCGGCGTAGATTTGAACATATGCCCGTCAGATATGCGGATGCATTTTACTTTGTATTTGCGGTTTTTCGGTTCAATGCCTGTTATCCTGAAAATACCGTCACTTGTGTTTACCAGCTTTCCGAGGCAGTCTGCCGGGAGGCCATAAGCGGCGGCCCACCTTGAAAAACTGTCTTCCTGATGCTGTATGCTTTGCAGGATGGAGCCTTTTGCAGGATAGGCATCAATTAACTGGTAGTCAGGGTAATCTCTGTCAAGCTGTTGTAACAGTTCACGGGTTGGCGGGGATTCAACGGAACCGACGATAATCCGTTTGCTGGTTTTATGTTCCATGATTGCTGTAATCTGCATAATGACGTTCACTCCTTTCTCAGAAAAGCGGTAGGGCGGCAGTGCCGCCCTGTAACAGTCATTAGATAACTGCGGCCCTCTGGCTGTAAGCCAGAAGAAGTGGCAGTGCCGCCCTGTGACAGTGTTTCGATGTTTCTGGTTAAGACCGTTGTTTTGATGTTGCATCACAATGGTTTTTAGCGCTCATCAGGATACGGGTTGTAATTCATGTCTTCATCCGAGAATGCACGGATGCAGCCATCAATGCGTTTCAGAATGGCTGTTATTTTGGGCATGCCGTCCCCGTCACGGTCTGAGGAATCGAATGTGAACTCCCAGGCATAGATGCGGCGATAAACGTGGTCAATCATCGGGTATTTTGTGGAATAGCTGATGGTGTCTTTCAGGCGGTTCATGATGAAGGCTGTGCCGTCTATTCCGTCTTTACGCATACCAAACAGCAGCATATGGGTTTCCTGTGTATTATCAGGAATGAGCGGCATGTCAGGCCTGAGAATGCTGTCCAGTTTTAATACAGGTCGCAGGCTGATGAGCAGGTCAGAACAGAACCGTTCTGTCCAACGCCCTGTCTCCTGTATCAGAAGGGTTTCTTCGGAAGACAGGTTGATATTACGGATATAGCCTGTGGTGATGCATATGGCATCTGCGTCGTCAAATGCTTTTCGGATAACAGGTGGCACCGGATAAGAGTAAAAAGGGAAAACGGGTCCAGGCATAAAAGACCTCCTTTCTATTTGTGTATGGCCACCTCCACCCTTTGGGTGTAATCTAACGGGACCTATGGGTCCATTATTATTCGCTTTTCGGGTGTAATCTAACGGGACCTGCGGACCCGTCATCATTCACCCTTCGGGTGTAAGATGACTCATAATTTTTGTAGAGTATGGCCACTTTCACCCTTCGGGTGTAAGATGACCATGGTCGTAATTGTAAATTTCGAGCACGTATAAGGCTCTATAAGAGCGTTTTGGTTCAGGGGCAGAGAACCGGAGCCCTGACTGTCTTGGAAGACAGGAAGGGGCCTCTCTGTTTGCGAGAGAGGGTGTCTTATGCTTTCTGCCGGGCGAGCTTTCCAGGTTTCTCTGTATAAGCGCACAGGAAACCGGCTTCGCCTCTGTCCTGTAGGACATACAGACCCGCGTCTGCCGTGTTGTCTGAGATTGTGCGATAGGAATCAATGGTGTTCCCAGGGGCCGTGTAATAATCCAAGACATCATATTTGCGACCGAGCCACAGGCAGTAGCGAAGGTTGCGCCCGGTTGTGGCCTGGAGGCTGTCTGTCACAGCTGATATAAAACGGGGGTCCCGCCTGTTATCGGGCAGTTCTTTCTGTGTGATGAGGCCCTGACGGAGCATGTCGTCGATGATGGCCTGATTTCCCCTGGCGTTTATCTCATAGTCCAGGACAGTTTCAATGTCAATGACACCAGAGCCGCTGTAGTCTTCCGTACGGTATGCAATAGCCGGGATATGGCTGTTGTCTTTTAACAGGACAGCGTCCTGCCAGATACCGATTTTCGGTTTTTTCTTATTACGACGCACATATGAGGCATACCGGGATTCGTATTTATCCTGTTTGGCTGTTTTGTCAGCAAGAATGCGGCGTGCTGCCCTGGCGATGTCAGATAATTCCCAGATGTATTTCTTATCGTCCCATTTGTGGGGCCTGGGTGCCAGTGCGCTGAGCGTATATTTGCAGGCTTTCTGGGATGACCCTGATTCCAGAATGGCTACGATTCCGGCTGTGCCATAATCAATCCGCAGGTAAACCTCATCCCGGGCGACTACGGCTCTTTCAAGGGCTGTGACCTGAGGCAGCAGCAGGGCTGTAAGCTCTGCAGCCGCCTGTTCTACGGTCATGTAAGTGCCTCCAGACGTTTCTTGTCCAGTTCAGCAAAGTCTTCCTGTGTGATGGTCCCGGCAGTGCCTGTGATGTACCGGCGTCCGCGTTTTGTGCGTTTCACAGAGACTACGGTGCCTTTCATGAAGGAACCGGGTACCCACCAGTCCTGGACACACAGGGCAGTACAGTTAATACCGGGGCCTGATAAGAGCAGTACCTGATAGGTATTGGCGTCATTGATATAGCCTGCTGTGGTTTCTGTTATGATAGCCACTACAGGGTCTTTTACGAACAACCGTGCAATGTGGTAGCCAGCCAGGAACCCGATGACGCAGGGGATGGCGTAGAGTATGATGGTGCAAATGAAAGAGATGTCACCACCAGGATTTTTTGCGAGCATGTCGTTTGCAAGCATGGCAAGCAGCAGGAATAATAACAATGTGAGGGCGGCCATGATGTAGAATTTCCGGCGGACCATTTCTGCGGAATTGTAGGCTTTTGTGTTGATGGTCTGTAAGTCCATAAGAGTTTCTCCTTTATGCAAAATATTTTTCGTTTTCCCAGGCATCCTGCTCTGTGAGGCAGTTTTCACAGCCCAGGGGTTCCCCATCTGTCCGGGAGACATAAGCGGTTTCGCATTCCTGCCCGCATACGGGGCATAAGGGGAAGCGTTCCGGTTTTCCGTCCGGAGTGCCTGCAGCCTCCATGTTGCGGATGACGGGGTGGTCAGGAATATATTCCAACTCAGTTACCCCCTTTCTGTTCAAAGGCAATCTGGAGGTTTAACAGTTTTTCCGGCCAGTTGGCTTCCAGGACATTGCCGTGGCTGATTTCATCCATATCGTCGTAGCTCAGATTACAATCAGGCATAATGTCTCCTGTGACGGTGATGTACAGGGAGTCAATGGCGGGGCGGTCTGTGTCAGCCGTGTCATCATAATAACAGGGGTCATAGTTCAGCACATGGCCGCTGTTCAGGTCGTCTGACGCAAAGTTTTCGACAGCCCTGCCCTGAGGTACGAGCTTGCTGTCATAATCCATAAGCTTGTCTGTTGTGAGATGCCCTACTGTGCTTAACGCAAAGATATTTCTCTCAGGTATGGCTTCGTGCCAGGGGTCGCCTGATATGGCAAGCACCAGGCCCTGGTGCTCTGCGCGGGCGGACTCTACGGCATTTATGACCTGTCCGATTTCTTCATAGCCTGAAACATATCTGTCCCAGTTTCTGTCATAACATGATGACAGGGTATATTCGTCCCATTCCCGGAGCAGTGCCAGTGTGCTGTTGTCGGCGATTGTTCCATTGGTGGCGATAAACACACTGTTTACTTCAATCCCTTCTGCTTTACAGACATCCAGTGCATCCCTTATAACAGAAGGGTTCAAAAGCGGTTCACCGCCTGTGAAGGTAAGGGTGGACACGCGGCTTATGTTCCGGAACAGGGCTTTCATAATGGTCCTGGATGAATATCTGGTTTCCGGTTCCCCCCTGAGGCAATGGGCGCAGCGCATGTTGCAGGCACGGGTTGTTTCGATTAAAAGTTCCCTGATTTCAGGCTTATTCATGGGCGGTGTCACCTTCTTCCTTCGGAGTAATATGGGACGAAATGTTTTTCAGTATGTTTTCCGGTATCATGGCGCCTTTTGCGTCCAGGATGGATTTTCTGACATCCGGGGTAAACAGCCTGTTCACGGCATGTTCTGAAATCACGGCCCAGGAGCCTGTGGGGTAGAGACCTTCTGCAATAGCAGGACGGCCGTCAGCGGGCTGTTCCGTAAGGACGCCGATAAGGGTGATACCTTCTTTGCGGTGTTCCTGGCATTCTTTGCAGGGCGCGTAACCGGCTATGATGGTGTCCGGTGCTTTTTCGTCATGGGGAAGACGTCCCATGAGGGCAATACCGTCTTCTTTCCCACACCAGAAGCATTTTGTCATGGCCGGGTTTAAGCCGTGTTTCGGGCTCATCTTGATGGATTTTGGCATAGTGATGGTTTCTCCTTTTTATGGCAGTAATCGGCGGAGCGTATGCCCCGCCAGTGCAGGTTACAATTTCTGTTCCAGTTCTTTCCCGAAAGGCTCTGACTGGTCGTAAGCCCAGTCTTCGTAACGGGCGTCCGGGCTGCAGGCAAGCGGTTCCGGATGGATGAGGCGCAGTTCGTATACATCGTTAGGGTCCGGACCGACATTGATGTCAGGTGTGACGAAAACGCTGTCATCACGGAGCGCGATGCTTTTTACAATAAAACCGATACGGTGTTCCGGCACAGCACAGTTGCTGTTTAACAGGTCCGTGCAGGGTTTGTGGGTACTCTCTGTGAACAGTTCCAGATGTCCATGAGTTTCGCATTCACAGATTTTTGTCATCAGGTCCCTGAAACACTGTTTTCTGTGGGAACTGACTTCTTCGCTAAGGGCAGCCCGGTCCAGGGTAGCTGTTTCAGTAAATTTGTAACGGAACATGGCATAATTGTCATGAGAGTTGTACAGAATGTCGTTTTTATTATAAAGAATACGGCATTCCGGTGAAAGGGTTATTATGTTGCTGAGGGCCGAAGGCTTTATTTTAATGACAGCCGGGGCATCGGGCAGGGCTAACGGCTGACTGGGACTTTTGCCATCAACAGTGGTCACAGACAGGTACATGGTCCCTTTGTTCTGTTCCAGCGTGATGACAGTGGCGAGGCTGTTTATGTCAGGCTTTAATACCGGACGGCCATCGTCCCGGGCTTTCCCGTACCTGGCGGCAGTCTCCGTAATCTTATTGCGGAGCAGGGTAAGCCTGTCTTTGTCAATGACCTGGATTCCGGTGTCTTCCGTGGCGGTGGTAATGTTGTCCAGGATATATTCCAGTCGCTCCAGGGCTTTCCAGATGATGCATACGCCGTTATAAAAATAGGCAATACGGCAGATGATGCTGTTTGAATCATTGGCTATGAGTTCAGCCTGGTAAAGCTTGTGGTCCAGCTTTGCAATCTGGAGGGTATGGTCATTACCGATTTTTGTGATGTAATCAGGATTTATTTTCAAACAAATCACCTCTTTCTTTTGATGATGTCCACAACGTCCCTGCCGATATGGCGGGCATTTTCGTAAGTGACAGCAGGACTTGTGCCGCTGGAATCATATTGTTCAACATGTTCCTGTTCAAAGCAGCATATTTCTGCTGTCAGGGTGGCATCTGATTCCGGCTTGTTGATATAATCTACCATCAGTTTTTCGTCCTGGAGGTAGATACGCACAGGGTCACCTTTTAAAGACCAGTACGCGCAGGTGTTCTGATGCACGCCATAAGAGATGAGGGCCGGCGGGTTTACGGTATGGTCGAACAGTTCCAGGGCGGCACAGTTTCCCATGGTGACGCGCACTTTTTCAATGGCGTTGGTGATTTTGAGAAAGCATGCTTTTTCATGGTTTGTCATATATTCTGATATGGCGTACCTGTCCATAAGCCTTGTTTCGGGAAATGCATTACGGAATGCAGCAAAGTCATTATGGTAATCATAAATCGGTGCGTTTTTGTCATACAGGATTTTAGGGCAGCGGTAGACAGGCACGTATTTTCTTAACAGCCTGTCCTCGACAATGACCGAGACCGGACCGTTATCGCCTATGCGGATTCTTTCGTCGACGGTGTGAGGGCGGCGTATAAGAAGTTCAACGGAATCTTCTCCCTGGGTGACAAAGATTTCTGTCTTTTTGTCAGTGTCCTGTTCGGGAACACAGAGCCCTTTTTCGTCGGCGTCCATCCAGCGGACCAGTTCGGCTTTGATGTCAAGCAGAAGCGCATAAGCTCTTTCTTTTGATAAAAATTCTGTGGCAGGGTCATCTTCCAGGTTTTTGCCGATGAGTGTTTCCAGACGGCCAAGGGCTGCAACACCGATGCTACGTTTTGTTGTAGCAAATGCGGTGCGGAGCAGGATGTCTTTTCCGGAGAAAAGTTCGGCTGTGTAGAAATTATCATTTATTTTGCTGACTTCTACACAGGCATCTTTGTTTTTGACTGCTATGGTCAACATAGGTTTTATGTTTTCAAGCATAGTCTTATATCCTTTCTGTTAATAATCGAGGTACAGGATTTCGGGTTCTATGGGATAATGCAGATATCGTTCTATATAAGTAGCATACTGCAGGAACGATTCGTTATATTTGTCTGTTTTGGAGTACCGCAGGATACCAAAGGGCAGGAGTTTGTCACAGGCTGTTTGGTACATCCGCTGTATGATTTTCCATTGCCCTTCTGTGGGCGGTGTACGGGTCTCCATGTAATAGCCTGATTCAGAACATCCGACCCGGATGTTGCCCCGGCGCATGAATTTCAGGATATAAATATAGGAATCACCAGGTTCGGCATGGATGCTGGGCTTAAAGTAATAACCGATTTCGTGATGGTCAACGTCCCGCTGATGGCCTTCATAGGAGCCGTTTACCAGAGTGCCGTCTTTTAGCATCCAGACGGCAAGCTCCGGTATATCCGTGGTTCCCAGGTCTTTTACAAGACGCTGTTCAATGGTCACAGGTACAGGTCCCAGGCAGAGAGCATGGCTCTTATCTGCAGGGACAGTTTTTCCCTGGCGTCTGCGAACCGTTCGTCCAGGCATTCGCCATACAGCAGGGTATCGTTGTAAGCATCCAGGATGGAATCTACAAATTCCGTACAGTTCGTTTCATTGCCGATAGGGAAGTAGATGAGCTCCATGTCTGAGATGAGATGCTCGGCCATGCATGATATGATACCATAAGGGCTGCCATAAATATGCGCAGCATTGTCTTCATCGGTTTCACCGCTCTCGATGGCTTCGTCCTTTTCGGGATTCTTGAAATCAAGCCGCTCCCCGTCAATCCAGTCTTCCAGGATGTCCACCAGTTCGCCGATAAATTCGGCCTGACTGTTTTCGTCCAGACAGCCTGTATGAATGACGATATTTTCCTGCAGGCATCTGTTTGCAAGGGAATTTAAGTAGGCCAGCATGGTATGAAGCTGGTGGATGAGCATACTGATGGGTGTGTTAAAGCCTTTCGGGAGCTTGCCGTCACGGACATCTTTGATGAATTTGTCCAGCCCGCGCATACGAAGCAGGCACTGCCAGTATTCGCCGCGCATCCTGTCTTTATAATCTTTGGACAGCATAAGGTTTACTGTGTCTTCAAGGGTTTCAATTTTCTTCATGAGCGTTCCTCACTTTCTATTGTTTTCGCAGTTATGTGACAGTCCGGCGGCAGGCGCCGCCAGGAATGTTACGGAAAGTATTTATAAACACCGGGGCCACTATCGGTTACGGCTTTTGCGGAAAGTACCTGGGCTGCACGGATGCAGATGAACAGGGAGAATAATATCAGGATATAGGCGACGGTGTTAAACCAGGCCGAATTGTAGCCTGAGAATGACCATACAGCCAGGGCCAGGATGAAGGTGTCAATAAGAGCTGAGCCTGCTGTGATTGCTGATACGATGAGGGATTCAGGGAATGTGAAGCCCTGTTCAGAATCATGGTAAAATGCAATCACGGTCAGGGTGGCGAGGATTGCCAGCATATAAGGGCTACTTGCCATTGGTGTTGCCTCCTTTCTTCGGAATGATGTCCCAGAATGGTGGGTATTTTTCGAGCAGTTCGTCGGATGGATGGTAGCCGTCTTTTAGGACGCCTATTTTGATAAGGCTTGTGCGGGCAAAGGGGTCGGTGACTGTTTCTGCCAGCAGGTATTCTGTGACAAGGGCACGGGCGAACCGTTCCTGTGTGGAGATTTTTTCAAATAGTCCACGAATCGTGTCCCCGAGGGTGTTCAGGGTGCCTGCGTTTACTTCTACCTGGCATGGAGCAATTTCTGCAGCAGCCATCAGAGGTGCATTTGAATCCCTCATGACAAATTTTTCACCAGCCTTCACTGTAAGGGGGTCTTCAACCCAGGGGATACCTGTACTGTTTTTATAATATTCATGCAGAATGCTGATGCCTTTTTCTGTGAGAAGAGGTCCTAATTGTGCATGAGGAAAAGCGAAGCCTACGCCGCCAGCACAGGTATAATCCAGTGTGAAACACAGGAGACTGTTCGGTCCCAGGTGGGGCATTTCCTGTTTTTCCGCCTGTCTTAGAAGTTTCGCATGTTTGTACATACTTTTTACCCGAAGGCCGTTATAAAACCGCAGCTGCCATTTTGTGATGGTAAAGATACCACGGTCTTTATAGATTGTGTCAAAATCCGGCTCATCGCAGTCGAAGGGAGAGAAAGGGCTGCCCAGAAGCTGGATGGTAACAGGCTCGCGTTCTTTTTTGATGAGGCCGCCTGTGGTGTAGACCAGGCTGCCAAGCTCGTATCTTGCCTGGACTGGATTGTATTTGCCATATTCTGTGATAATTGCTTCTATCTGTCCGATTATCTGGTCGGATAGTCCGATGTCATCGCCGGAGCGCACCAAACAGTAGGCGGCTTCTGCAAGCTTGGATGCGGTTTCAGCCTGGATGGCAGATTCTTCACGCCATATGCTATTGAAGCGTGCCGGGGTGTATACGTTTCTTGCGCAGATTGTTTTTAAGTCGATGTTCTGGAATCTGTCGTAGCTTCCCATGAAGGTCCTCCTTTTTTATTAGCTGCCGGCAACGTTATGTTGCCGACAGTTTGTTGTAAAGGTCCGCCAGCCGTTTTTTATGGGACTGATAGCGGGTTTCGAAATCAGGTGATAGTTTCCATTCTTTGTCCAGGACGCCTGTTTTTATGAGGGTCTTTCTGGCAACAGATGATTTCACGGTACTGGCATTTTTGTATTCTTCGCAGGCCGCCAATGTCATATCATAACCTGAATGTTCGACATAGGCGTAAGTCGTGCTGCCCGTGCCTTTCATGACAGGGCCTGTAATGAAAGGTTCCATCAGTTCATGAAGATTATCGACAACATGATAGTAGCCCATAAACTGTGTTTTGTCACTGCAATATTTATATGCATAATAACTGTTTGCTTCAAGTGTTTCTGATAAGAGTTTTATGCCTTCGTCAGATAAGAATGGACGGGGTGTGCTTTTGCGATAAGGCCCTTCTTTGGCTTCTGTATCATAGTACATCAGGGGCGTATTTGCCTGGAGGGAATTTATCGCGTGCGCAACAACGTCTTTTGTCCATTCAACATCAGGGTTGTCTGTAATAAGTTTGTCCATGGAATCCATCATTTTCTCAATACGCTGCAGTTCTTTAGCGTGGGAATAGATTTTTCTTATGGGCTGGCTTAAAAACATGCGGACCTGACTGCGCCAGAACTGAGGGAGAAGCAATCCCATCTGGGTTGTGCGTTCTGTCTGGGAAATGGTTTTTGGTGCTTTTTCTGCCACAGATGCGGGTTTGATACGGTCATAAAAAGGTTCTCCCAGTATATGGCGCAGGGCGCTGTGTCCTTCTATGACAGATATATAGCCGCTGGCATTGTAACGGGCATTCCCAAATCTGTATTCATAATGCTGTTCATCGAAATCCCCATATTTTGTGATAAGCCTGGCAGCATCTTCCGCCATGTTTTTTACTTTTTCCGGGTGAATCTGAAAGCGTTCCATGGTATCTCCCAGACTGATGAGTTTTTCCAGATAGAGATATTGCTCCACACGTTCGTCTGTAGCGTCTATCTGGTCATTTGCGAAGCGGGCAGGTGTGTAATTGTCGGCATCATCAGTCTTTACATCACAGTGTGAGGGGGATAAGACGGAACTGTACCATATGTTTTTGCGAAGCTGTTCTACGAAAGTCTGTTGCGGGTTTTTATCAGCCATTTGCTTGTCCTTTCTGTTTTAATTTTATGATGCAGTTTCTAACCTTTTCCAGAAGGTCCGGGTCAGGAGTGTAGCTTTCTTTTATGATACCTGCCTGAACCAGTGTTTTTCTGGCAAGGGGTTCTTTCACAGCATAAGCTGCATTGTACTGGAACAGGACGAGTCCTATGTGCCAGCATTGGTAAGGCATGCTTTCGTCATATGCGCGGCATGTTTCTTCCCATTGTTTTTTCTGTTGGCTTATGTCAAATGATTTTATTTCACAGGGCGTAAGAATGGTTTCTGAAAATTTGTCCAGGTCCAGTGTTGCCTGTTTGTTTTTGACAATGTTTCTTACGGCATCTGCCAGTTTTTCTATACCTTCGTCAGTGAGGAGCGGGTGTGCTTCATGTGCGATGGCGCACCAGGTTTTCGCTGTGTCTCTTTTGTACAGAGACTTGATGCCTGGTAAAAATGCGTCTTTGATGTCTTCGAGTTCCTGCTCTGATGGTTTCCAGTTTGTATCCTGGAGCATCTTTTCGGTTGCGGCTATGAGATTTTCTATACGCTGCAGCTCTTTTGCGTGCCGCATGCCGTAACTGTATGATTTTATCCCAAGGGCGAGGCCAAGCTGTCTGTAGCGCAATGCGGGAAGGTCATTCTTTAATGTCTTATAGACATCTTTTTCTGTGACAGGTTTCTTTTCTTTGTCTGTTTCAGGGGTATCTTCTTTTTGAAGGCTGTTATAAAAGGGTTCACAGACAAGGTGCAGGGTGCGGTAATCGTCCATGGCAGAAACTGCTCCGGAAGGTTCATAAACGATGCGGCCAAACTGGTACCTGTTTGTTTTTGAATAGAAGACGCCGTTTTCTTTTACGAGGGATGTAATTTTCTGTTTCATTTCCGGAAGACGGTCTGTGTCTATCTGGAACCGCTCCATCCAGTCAGCCAGGGCAAGCAGAAGATAAGCGTACCTGTAGGTTTCTTCCTGTTCAGAAGGCTGGTGGTCATGGCTGAACTCTTTCATTGTGTAATTATTTGTGATGTGATGGCAATGGGTGTACCATAATTCCTGGCAGGGAAGCCAGTTTGCTTTTATGGCATTCAATCCCACTTTATCTGCCAGTTTGTATTGGTCATCAAGGTTAGCGGACATAGTTTCCTCCAATCATGGAATAAAGGAAGTGGCTACTTTCATCCTTCGGATGTAAGATAGCGCACCCGGTTGTGTTAATGAAGTGGCTACTTTCGTCCTTCGGATGTAAGATAGCCACAAAAATAAGGGGCTGCTTTGCAGCGGCCCCTTACTGTCACGGTATCGAATGTGTTACAGGTTGTTGGTGAACTCCATAAGGTCCATGAGGTTCTTTCTGGTGTCCGCATCGCTGATACCAACGTTGATGGACGCCATGGTGGCCTTGTTGCCTGCATCAGCAAGAAGTTTTCTTGCTTTGCGGATGTAAGTCTGGCATGCCTTCCTGATAGCATCGGATTCCGGTGCAGCGATGACAGCCTTTGTGAACTTGCGCATGGCGTTGCGGGCTTTAGCCTCTGCCTGGTAGCGCTTCTGGCGGGCAACCTCTTTCTCTGCTTCGTATGCGTAACGCATTTTGAGGCGGTCTTCTTCTGTGTCAGTGACAGCAAATTCCGGTTCATCAGGTACGTCCTGAGCTACGATAGTGCAGTTGTCAAGTTCGTTTCTGTATGCTTCCAGCAGGTCTTCTGTCTTGGTCACCTGGGCCACATAGTCCACCATTTCATCGTCCAGCGCACCTTTTGTGACGATGTTAGACAGTCTGGTGGCGAGGTCGATATTGACCTGGAGCTTATTGACAACATTGGTCTTCCATTCCTGGATAGCTTCTTTGGCAGTATCAATGTCATCTTTAGAGAGAGGTGCTGTGTGGGTTGCCAGAGATTCGATGATGGTATTAAGCATCTTTACATCAATCTGTCCAGCCACACCGGGAATCTGTACCTGGGCAGGGGTGAAAACAGCAACAGCCGTTCCCTGTTCAGTATCAGTGGCAGCGGTATCAACTACTTTTTCTTCTTTTTCCATAAGAATCGTTCCTTTCTGTGTTTGTCTGTTACAGTCCCCGGCGCAGTATGCGCCAGAGATTGTAGCGGGAGTTATGCGCTTTTGCGGGTTGTTAAAAACCGTCAGGAGAGAGAAGCGCCCGTTTCCTGTCTACGACAACGGCGATTTCCTCAGAAGGGTCGTCATTGTATTCAGTATCCAGAATGTACTGAATTTCGGATGCGCCGGGACATTTCTGGGCAACGATGTTGTCTATGGTGTCTTTCAGGATTTCCAGCTTTCCGTCAAGTCTTACCGGGTAGGAAAGACGAAGTTTCTGGGAGGGTCCGTTCTCATAAAGGACCCTGGCATATACGTTGATAATCATTACCGGTTCATTCATCGTCTTCACCTCCTTCGGTCTCCTGTCTGATACGTGCGTCAGCGATGATAGCCTCTTCCTGTGAAAAACCGTACCAGGTGACCAGCTCGTCCATAGTGCACACGGATGAGAGCATACGGTAGGCTGCTTCCTGACGGCTAACTGCATTGCAGAGCAGGGCAGTCATCTTGGTAAGGTCATTGTCAAGGCGCCTGGCTCTTTCGCTGAGGCTGAAAATTTCAGGGGGAAGCCCTTTTCCTGAGAAAGAATCTTCGATGAAAGATTCGGCGTCTTTGATGATGTCCTCCGTGGTGGGAGGAGGGTTCCATAAATGCTTCATGTTTTTTTCCTCTCTTTCTTATTCAATAAGGCTATCATAGCACACAGACTGTCTGTGTGCAAGCCTTATGTGCGGAATTATACAGGGATACCGTATTTTTCGTACATTTCATCAGAAGGCTGCCAGCCTTCTTTGATGAGTTTTGTTTTGATGAAAGTTTTCCGGATGAATGGGTCCTTCACAGCATAGGCCGCTTTGTATTCCAAAAGCATGGCTCTTATGGCATCGTACCTGGCTGCGGTTTTTGTGGCATAAGAATGCCACAGCAGTTCATGGACTTCTTTGATAAGGCTTGCCGGTATACCGCAGGATTCTTTTAGCATGAGGGTATTGGTGCGTACTGCGTCTCTTTCATCACAATCTCTTGTTCCCCAGGGGATTACGGGCGGCTGGACAGATTCATCAGTGTGGCGTCTGTAATACTGGTCCAGAATGCTGATGCCTTTTTCTGTGAAAACCGGAGCGTATTGCAGCTGTTTAGTGGAAAACGCCTGCCTGTCATCTTTCCGGCGTAAGAGTGTTTCTTCCATGAACAGGAAGGTACTGGCATCTATCTTTGTATCAGGACGCTGCTCCAGTGCCTGCAGAATGGCAGCATGGCCAAACTCCAGTTTAGGGGGTTTATTGTAATAAATCCGTATCTGGGCGTCCGTAAACCTGAGCAGGTCTTTGACCTTTCGATAAATTCGCCCAAAAGAGAGGTCTGTCTGGTTTACCTGAAATACGAAAGGTTCCAGCATGACGGTAGTTCGGTCGCGGTTGTTTTCCAGGATGCCGTTGGGGTAGTAACATAGATTGTTTCCCAGCCCGAGTGCTCCTCTTTCTATGATGGTTTTCCCGTAGGTGGTCAGGATGGAGGTAAGTTCGGTTTTCAGAGGGCTGATGAGTTCCGGGTTTTCACCCATTCTTGTAATGGTGTAAAGCAGGCTGTAAATCTGTTCCGCCTTTTTCGTGTATAATATCTTCTCATCGTCCTGCCACAGGCGGCTGAAATTTTCAGGTGTATACCAGTCGGTGTCAACGAGGTCAATGGGGCGTTCCGTGATAACAGGTACCATGACGGTCCTCCTTTTTAAGGTGAATGCCGGGCCGGGTTACGGTCCGGTGGGGAATAGGAGACAGGCTGTTTTAGACAAAAAAAAAAGAATGCAATATTTTAAGTATTATTGTATCACATTGCGCCCTGTCGGGCGTGGCCACTTACACCCTTCGGGTGCAATCTAACAAGCCTTACAGACTTATCATCTTGCACCCGAAGGGTGTAAGATGACCAAGAAGCAAATACCGTGAAACCTTGCAGTTCCACGGTATATAATATTCCCGGGAGACAGACTTATGTGCTGTCCGGATTGGTCTTTCTCATATGAGTTTCCGGGTGCGAGTCCGCACCCAGTCGTAACTTATCGTGGCTTTATCTTTCTCTTGTTGCCCACTGAAAAAGTCAGGTACATGTTGATTTTATTTCCTGCAACAGGTACAGGGTTCATATTGCTGACGCTGTAGTTTTCGTATTTTTTGTTCATGGCTTCATGAAAATCTTCGAGAGCATTGTCGACAGCGCTGGCTGTTCCCCTGAAAGAGCGGGTATGTACCCCCGGCGTGTATTCCAGGTTTTTGTTACGCTGCTGGCGCTGTTTTTCAGGAGAGCCTATGTTGTACTTGTAGCCTTCCCCTTTATTGATAGACCGTGCATACCTTATGTTCATCTGCACAGACTCCATACCCCGGTATCTTTCATCTATTGCCCCATATACACCTTCATACAGGCTTTCATCGTAATCCATAGGACACTCCTTTCTGCAGCCACGGCTGCTTTATTTTTTTTTTTTATTCAGGAATCATCCCGGCCAGCGGGGAGCTGGCACAGGTTCTACGTGGCTACCATTCAACCATAACACAGTAAGGTTTTTCAATCAATAAAAGAGGCCAAAAATGCTGTATGGCAACCGAGGAGAAGAACCGGTGCATTTTGTTACGGCCGGTGTTGTCTGATACATCATTTTATCCCCATAAATGGGGTAATTATACGTTTTTACGTCTATATGTCTGAAATTGGAAGGGGACCAGTTTGCCCTATTTGTTTGACTTAATTGGTTTTTCTGATTATTGTTAATATTGGGTTAAAAGATTGGAGATGATATAGATATGCGGTTTTTTGATAACAAGTATGTAAAATACATGAAAGCATTGCTGCCTGTATTCGGGTTCCTGATACTGGATGTGGCGGTAGGCAATATTGTTGCCAGGTTCACGGGAAATCCTGTGCTGGGGACCCTGATTTCGAACGTGATTACTGGCGGTGCTATTTTATTATGGCGGGGCAGGTGGAAGGACGATTGGTATTCTCTGCCGGGACGCCACAGTCTTGAGAAACAGAAACCTGGCTGGAAATTCATCGTGATGTTTCTGGCGACGGCAATGCTGGTATGGCTTGGGACACAAAGCGGGTTCCAGTGGCTTTCGGTGTTTTTCCCGGCACAGTCCGAGTCTTATCTGAATGCGATAGAGATAAGCCCGATGGGATATATTCTGTTGACGGTGGTGGCAGCGCCTGTTACAGAAGAACTGCTTTTTCGGGGCGTATGCTTTGAACAGTTTCGGAAAGTGTGGGGGCCTGTGGTGGCGTGCCTGGTGTCTACCGGGCTGTTCGCCATCATGCATGCGAACCTGCCGCAGATTTACCTGGCGTTTGTGTGCGGCCTGTTCTTTTGTGCATTCCATGAGCTGACAGGAAGCATCATGTACAGTATTATGGCACATGTATTTTATAATCTGGTGACAGTGCTTATTCTGCAGGCGCCCAGCATGACATTTTTCGGGATGCTGTTTTCACAGGCCCTGATGTGGGGTGTGATTGTGTGGCTGTATCTGAAAGTACTGGAACGCAGGCGGAGAGAGGTGGCATGCCTGAACGTGTGCATGAGAGGGTAGTATGAGAAAAATAAAAGACCCTGACGGGAAGATTATTCCTGCCAGGGTCTTATTTTTATGGTTTTATTTCTTCAATGTAAGAGATTGATTTCGGGTCAATGCCGCTTTCTTTGCAGAACTCGGTCCATAACCGGTAAAGGGTGTCGGCTGTACCGTCGTATTCCAGGGTGAATGATGTTTCGTCCTGGCCGTCGTTGTAAGCGATGCCCCAGGTGTGCCAGCCCATCCAGGCGATTTCATCGTCTTTAATGTGGGCTGTAAACCAGTCAGGGGCTATTTTTTCGAAAATATCTCCTGTTTCAAACAGTTTCTGCAGGGTGCATACAAACCCTTCGTCGGATGCTGTGACTTTATCGGCCATGACATCGGTTGAAAGGGTTTCCGTATGGTCGCTGTAATAAAGCTTTGTATACCCAGGCTTGTCTGAGGGCAGGGCCTTGCGGGCAATAGCAATTTTGATAAGCTGCTTCATGTTGCGATGGGTTGTGATGTAGAGGCCCATAAGACGGGCGAAATGTTTTGCCCAGTCATTGTCAGCATAGCTGTTTACCTGGCATTTGTAGCTCAGGACATGGTTCTGGTAATAGCCGTATGTGTGGTCACGGATATCGTCCATGACTGTATTGTACAGGGCTTCTTCGTCCAGGATTTCCTGTTTTGACAGAAATTTTGCGGCCATGGCCTGCTGTTCCATGACGGCATCTACGCCGTTGGGAAGGACAACAATTACTTTTATGGCATCATCGGGATGGGCGTTTGCGTAGTTGCCGATTTCCTGTGGTCCTTTCAGAATGACGATGTCTTCGTCGGCATCGGATTCATTTCTGAGGTCTGCGTCCGCCATACCTGTCATGTCTTTGATGGCCTGCATCAAGGTGGTTTTTCCGGAGTGAGTGGGTCCGATAATTGCTATTTTCATGGGTTAATTCTCCTTCATGTATTGAGTGAAATAATGGTCGAAGGCTTCCTGGAGCCATTCCACATTCGAGACAAGGTCATTTGCCTTTTCGATAGATTTCTTTGCACAGGGGACTGTTTCATGGAGGCCGAAATTTACATTGCCGATGTTGACCAGGAGTGTGTGCTGACCATTAAACAAGACAGCATTTTCCAGCTTGTTTTCTGCTTTGTCCATGCAGGCATGCATGGAGATAAGGGACGGATGGATGTTATTATCCTCCATGTCCTTCATGTAGTTTCCGCTGTACCAGAATACGGCTTTTAACCGGGGCGTCTCTATTGTAACCGAGGGGATTTTCGGTGGTTCACGGCGCAGGTGGTTGGCGAATGTCCACCAGATGAGTCCTGCCATAAGGTTGTCCTCCTTTTTGAGTATGTTGCCGCCTGCAGAAAGCAGGAGGGGGGCGGTGTCAGCCGCCCATTTCCATGCTGTCTGCCGCAGGATTTGCTGTTTCCGGCATAACAATCTGTTTTAATTCAGACATATGTTTTGACGATACATATTCCTGTGTTTTGTCCAGGGTTGCCTCATCCATTGTCTTGCCGATACCTTTGTCATAAACCTGGCTGACATACATGCCAACGGCATCCGCTACGGCGTAGCGGTCCGAGGTATCAATGTCACAGAACTTGTCAAGGCCCATGGCTTCGGACAGGCGGTTTAACTGGTTGAAAGCATCAATGGCGCAATTGTGTTTCATGCGGCGGTCCCTGTCGATGCCCATGACACGGTCTTTTAATACCTCGGGTTCACAGGTGGCCTGCCATAACGGTACGAGCTGCTGTTCCCGGATGACTATGTTGGCATAATCAGGGAATCTTTGTAAGGCACTGCTGATGAAATCCAGGGCTTCATTCGGGTTGCCGTCAAAAATGGCAAAGTTATCTGCTTTCATTGCTCCCAGCAGGGCCTTTTCTTTCGTAATAAAGTCAATCTGTTTGTCCATGGTCAGTGTTCTCCTTTCTTATAGCTTCTTTTGCTATTTTACCAGCTGTGGTGTTGTCGGTCAACCGGATGTGCTGGGGCCTTTCAGGAGCATTTGTGTCCAGGGACGTTCCAATGAGGGCTTTCCTTCGGCGGACACTTTCACGGAAGGGGATGACGCGGCCGTCCTTCATGTGGCGCACACCGCCTCTTGCTGTCCAGGACGCGGTTTTGTAATGATAGACGCGTTCCACGGTAGATTGACGGGGGACTGACACGGATTTTACGGTAATCAGGCCGATGGTACGTGTCCGGGGTTCATCCGAAGGTTTCTGCGGAGCTTCGACAGGCTGGGATTTTGCTGTGATTGAAGAATTTTTCGGTTTCCGGGATGTTTTGGGTTTGTTGGCATGGAGCATGTAGTTCAACATGCCTGTATACCGGAAGATGATGGAGCCCAGTTCGATTCCGGCAGTGGTGCCTCTCTGGGCAAGCTGTTTCTGGAAATTTTTCGAATAATTCACGATAGCCTGCCAGGCATCTTTGTCTGTGGGGTTCCATCCTTTGACATATTTGTTCGCATTTGCGTAAAGGTCGTAGTAATCCAGGCCGGCGCTGCTTTTGATGTCGAATGTGGGAGCGCCGTCGGGGCTCTGTTTCATGCAGGCCATGATGTTGCCACGGGGACCAGGTTCCCACATATTCCGGGCGCAATAGTCCTGCACCCAGAGTGTAACCGTATGATTTTTCATGTCGATGTCAACTATTTTGATGTGGACATAACGGTTTTTGTTCAGGCGGTACACACATTCATCAAAACAGGGAATCGTAAGGACAAAGGCGTTGTCCGGTCCGGCGGCTTCCTGTTCTTTCAGCCATGCGATGTACTCCGGATAATGAAATGCAGGCATATCAATTACCGTTACTTCATCTTCGGGTTGGGTAGTGAACAGTGGCGTAAAGTCTACGTTGTTTAATTTTTTTATCTGGCTGCGTTTCATGCCAAAGCCATTGTCAATGAGAGCCATGTTAAACTGGCGCATGAGTTCAGGCACATGGGCCCTGGACTGTTCACTCATGCTGAACATGGAACCGGCCGCCTGTATAGCGACCGCTTTATTTAAAGTGTTGCTGGTAGTACCTGCAGTGAAGATTGTGTTAAGACTGTTCGTCCGGTGCATTTATGTCCTTTCCGGCAGCTTCTTTTTCTGCCTTTTTCTTCGCTTTTTCGATTTCCCTTTCAGCCTCTTTTGCCAGCCGGGAGCTCACCATGCGCTGGGCTGTGTACAGTAAGTGGGGCACGCCGCATTTTATCTCGTCATGCTTGTCACGGTGAGGGAGGCATTTTACCAGCCCGCCGTATAATATCCATGCCCGTTCATTGGGCGTGTATTCATGGCGTTTTATCATGATTGACCCGGTGTGGAGCATTTTGTCCATTTGGGTATACAGATGATAGGCAATACCGAACTCGTAGCTGGACATGTCATTGTTGTGGTCTTCCAGGGTCTTTTTGTAACCACGGATGTTCATGAACTGTAGGATTGCATCATAGAACGGAATTTCCGGCCGGTCTGCGGTCACTTCGCCGCCAACCAGGGAGGTATCGACCTGGGCAGCACACAGCTTTTCAAAGAAAGGAGCAAAAGGCTCTGTGCCCCGGGGAATGTCCAGCGTATTGCGGGTAAAGGTGACCTGGTGCTGGAGCAGTATTTCGTACCAGCCGTTTTCCCCTTTCATGGCAGTCTTTTTCTGTGCAATGGGGTATTTTTTGATACACGCAGGCAGTGGGAAAATGAGGTGAATCCCTTTTCCGGACATGGAGCTTTCGGCGTAATCAAAATCCATTTTGATAAGCTCTGCCTTTACGTTGTCCGGACATTTTGGCTCAATGTCCAGGATGCAGTAACCATCTGTGAGCGCATCCAGACAAAATGTATGGTTGGGCGCTACAGGGAAAAAGTCTACGAGTTCATCCAGGGTGCAGTAACTAAGGGAATCGTTCTGCATAGCGCCTGTTATGACGCCTTTTTCCATGAAATTATACATATTGACAGGCATTTTATCAGTAACAGTGTCTGTTTTTATGTTGGTGGACATGGTCCATTTCTTTTTGTACCCGTTGTCTTTCACAAACGCCGTGCCATAAAAAGGGGCATAATTGCCCCTTGTATTTGACCCAGTACCGTTGTCGGTCCTGGGGTCATATGTGTAATCAATGTCGTTGAACCGTACCATGGAAATCACTCCTTTTTATTTAATCTGGCGGAGACTTCGTTAAAGTCCATTCCAGGTTCGAGGCCGATGTGCTCGTAGAGCACATAAAGGGAAGCCATGTGACGGAAATACGGCCCATAGACCACAGGGTTCTCTTTTGTGAGCCGGACGGCTTTCCAGATGTCCGTGTCCATCCTGTTAGAAGCTATGTATTCACAGGCAGGGAGTGTATGTTTTGCTGTGGCCCTGATGTAAGTGAATGTAGCGAGCTGTCCCAGGTAAGCCATGGCCGTATCGCCTTTTAAGTGCGAAGTGACAGGCATGGGTGGAATGTATTTTGTGCAGACACGGATGTCCTTGCTGTTGGCGCCGAAAGCTGTTTCCAGTGCTGTGAGCATGCGGTACGGTGTCAGGGATGCTGCGTGGTCCATATGTTCGAAAGGCTGGTTTTTGATGAAAGCAAGCAGGTCTGGGTTTGGTGCAGACAGCTGCAGCACCAGAGGGCTGTCAGGTATCAGGTCGCTCTCATTTATGTCGAGGAGCCCGGCTACGGTCTGCAGTTCCGGTATGGAGACATGGTTGCCTGTATCTTTTGTGAGCTCATAGATACGGTGGACATCCAGCATCCGGGATTCGGCCAGGTTTATGCCGAGCCGTTTCTGGAGCCATTTTATTGTTTCGCCTAAGGTCATTGGGGACTCCTTTCTTTTGCCTGTATAGGTTGTAAATCAGGATTTAATTTATCCTCTGTAATGATGGACGCATCCGGGTCGCGGAGCTGCTTTACGATATGGTCCATGGACAGTTTCGGGAACAGCATTTTTGAAGAGCCGGCAGGGAAACCGTCCGGGAACAGGCGCTTTTTGGCTTCTTCCGTGAAGACATACCATCTGCCTGTAGCGTACAGGTTTGATGGGCCCGTGGCAATGGGAGGGCGCATGTCTGCAGGCTGGTGCTCGATGTACTCAACAACAGATAAGCCCTCTCTCATAAGGGCCGCGCAGACCACGCAGGGTCTGTAATATTCTTTGGACTGCCCTGATGCAGGGGGCTCCCCGCACCAGAAGCATCCAATGCCTTTTGTCATATCAGCCACAGGGATACGCCCCCTTTCCGGGAACACTGGCCTTCATGGTTGCCAGAAAGCTCATGTAGTCCATTTCTGTGGACTTGTACCAGTTGAAGACGTCGATGGGCTGCATGTCCTGGGGGCATATGCCGGCACATTCTTTGCGGATGATGGCCCCGATGATTTCAGAGGGCGTCATGACATCCTGGCCACAGACCTCACGGGTGAAAGGCAGCTTTGTGGAATTGATAATCTTAGCGTCTTCGTTGATGTAGATGACGTTGTATTCCACAGGTCTTCCGACTTCGGGACGGACGTAATGCACCTGCTCAGGCTTTACCATGATGGTGCCTGTGCCGTTGGCGGCGTTTGTACGGGGGATTGTTACCTCAATCCATTCCCTGTTGTCTGCACCCTGATAAGGGGAGCAGTCTTTTACGGATACGATGACAGGGACGAAAGCGTCCCGTTTTCCGATGTACATAGGTTAGTCTCCTTTCTTGAAGATGATGTCAATCATAGAACGGTACAGGAGGGGGAGCGGTTTATCTTTTGCCCATCCCTGCCCGTAGGTGTAATATCCATTGGGCGCATTGTGGGTCAGCAGGTTCACTGACTGCAGGTATGCTTTGTGTTCGTCAGCATAAAGAGACGCATCCAGGGATTTTATCTTTCCTTCCAGCATGGCTTTTGTGAGAGCCTCCTGCTGGGTCGGGGAAGCGGCCGATATGCCGCTGGCGTATAATGTCACCAGGGTGAATATCTGCCTGAAATTCTGGTCATTGCCGATTTCCGGAATGCCCATGCACAGGTTTAAGTCACGGGTGGAAAAGTGGTGGTTGTGGTCATCCCTGAAATCCAGGATTGCCTTCGGCCACGCAATGCCTGTTCCGTCCATCTCAAGGGACAGGAAACACCGGGCTTTGTGCTGGGAGTGCTGCGCAGGGGACAGGTTGTAAAGATTGGATAAGTATCCGAATAAGTCCACGGTCCCCATTGGTATTGTAGCTTTTATCTCACGCATAAACAAGTCCTCTTTTTATCATATCAACCGGCTCGCGATGGCGAGCATGTTGTAAAGTGAGCTCTATTGGCAGTAGCATGTAAAATAAAGAGCCGCCAGGCTGGGATTGTGGTCCCGCCTGACGGCTATGTCAAACACCTTTCTTAGTAGCTGCGTCCACCGTTGGCTGCGCCTGTGTTGGTACGGATGCCGCCATCTGCGCTGCCCATGTTCAGAGGGGGCTGAGTCCCATAGTTGGGAGACTGCTGACCCTGCGTGTACTGAGGCTGCTGCATCTGATTCTGATAAGAGTCATCAGTCTGAGGCTGTCCGTATGTGTTACCGTACTGAGGCTGACCCCCGGTCTGCGGCTGCTGTTCGTTCTGGAACGGAAGCGGCTGACGGTCTGCCTGACCTGCGGTAGCGTTGTAGCCTGTATCAACAGGACGTCCGTACTGTTCCTGGCCATTCTGTACAGTCCCTGCAGCTTCCGTCATTTCGTTGGACGGCTGCGAAGCGGGCAGAATATTAAGCCCGAGGGCTGCCAGTGCGGATGCGCTGCTGCCGGAATAGAAACGGATAGGCTCGTTTACAAGGACGCTGTCAAGAGAGATACCGTTATTGGTCTGTCCACCGAATACGCGGAGAACCAATGTTACGCTGAGACCTTTATCAAGTTCGCCCTGAATTTCAGGTCCTTTCAGCTCTCTTGCGTTGTTGCCTTCCACCTGGAAGATAGCGGGAAGATTACGTCCCTTGTTCATACCCGTGTAGCACCATCCCTCGCTGCCATCGCCGCTTTTCTTGGTGTACATATGCTCTTTGATGTATGTCTCAAGCAGGGGTTCCGGATTGTTTGCGTCAATCCTGAGAATTTCCGCATTGGTAATCTCCAGCTTGGTGTGGGGCTTCCCTACGGGGATAGTACCGCGCTCTTTGGCACGCTTGTCTGCCTTATCGAGCTCATCACCTTCAATTTTGCTGGCAATGCGACAATAGCCGACACGCCCTCTGATATAAATTGTGCTCTTGGGTGTCAGCTGGTTAATGTTGACTGTTCTGTTTGCCATAATACTGCTCCTTTCGACTGTGTCTTCTGGTTCTACTGTGTCTGCGCTTCTCTCAAACTGTAAAGGGTGGAGGGGCGATGCTTGTCATCCGGATGCTCACGTTCTTCTGTATCTGCTGTGACTGCTGTGTCTTCGTGAAAAGTGTTGCTGTTGCTGTTGATTTGTTTCGCTGTCTGCTCGTACTTCGGTTCGTTGGTGCTTTCCAGCCCCTTCCCTTACAGTGATATTATCATATCACATTATGGTTGCAAACGCAATAGCTTTTTGAAAATATTTTGAAATATTTTCCCATAAACGGGTGTGCGCGGCATATATTGCACGTCCACGCTTTAATGCCCCGCAGGGGCATGGCTACTTTCACCTTTTGGGTGCAATCTAACGGGACCTACGGACCCGTTATCTCACAACCCTTTAGGTGTAAGATAACCATAGACAAGACCGCAGCCATCTGCGGCATGTGTTGCAATGCAGGTTTCTTAGTGCAACGGCCGCTGATGGCTGCAATCCATCTGTGAGACGGATATGGGTCTGTTACGGGACCTGGGCCGCCTGTTTCGCAGGAACCCTTTGCGGTCCTAATACTTCATCCAGTGCGAAGCGGAAGGAGTAGTTTTCGTCACAGTCATACTCGGTTATGGCTTTCTGGTATTCGTGCCAGAGCTGTTCCAGGATATTGTCTTTGTTATCCCTGATGTCTTTTGCGGAGACCGATGTTTTACGGCGTTCCAGGATATGGTCGCCTTTTTGTTCCAGGTGTTCCAGGAAATCGGATTTGTAGCTGTCATACATAATCATGATAAAGGGCCCTCCTTTTTGGTGGTATTTAAGAACCTGTCCACGTACATGTCATAGACAAATTCCGAGATTTTCTTTTCCAGCTGGTCCCAGACGGAAATCGTAATGCCATTATGGTTGCGCTCGCCGTCGGTCCAGTGTTTGTAATCCGGCATGAGATAATAGAGGGCAAGCCGGAGCGCCACGGGGTCCGTAATTTTGGCCCCATGGTCTTTTAAGGTGCCAGCATATTCTTCATTTTCATGCTGCAGGGCGGCAGCTTTCTGGCACATTCTTTCGTCTATCTGTATCTGTGTTGCCATAAAAATCCTCCTTTATAGGTCGTCGATGGCCCGCTCTACGGCTTCTATCAAAGCTTTTTCCGTCAGGTCCTTGCGTTCCAGGGCAGCTGCGATTTTCAAGTCGACGGTGCCGGAAGTGAGCAGCCTGTGGATGACCACAGGGTTCTTCTGGCCCTGACGGTGGATGCGGGCGTTGGTCTGGATATACGCTTCCAGGCTCCAGGGCAGGGTGTACCAGACAAGGGTGTGGCCGCCGTCCTGGAAGTTTAAGCCGAAGCCGCTGGAAGCAGGGTGTATCAGCATTACCGGGTATCCGCCTGCGTTCCAGGTGTGGAGCATATCGGGGGAGCCGTCGAACCACACACTGTCCGGGATACGGGCGAGGATACGGTCCTTGTCGCAGTTGAACCAGTAGGCTACCATGACGGGGGAGCCGGCGTTCTGGACGATATATTCCAGCATTTCCAGCTTTTTGTCGTGGATTTCTTCGATGTGATGTTCCTCATCGGTATAAATTGTGCCGGAAGCCATCTGTGACAACTTTGCCTGGAGCACAGCTGCATTGGCTGCGGTGACTGTGTTTCCGTCCATGAGGGCCAGCACCTGCTCTTTTGCGAAGCGGCGGTAACGCTTGACTTCTGCAGGTTCCATATGGACCTTGATGTCGTCGAAGGTCACGGCGGGAAGCTTCAAGCCGGGGTTCTTTACACTAACAGTGATGTCAGAAATCCGTCTGTAGATTTCCTGTTCCATGCCCTGGCGGGGCGACCATTCTACAGGGAAACCGTTGGCGTACTTGGACTCATAGAAAAAGGCGTTGCGGTATGCTGTGATGTTGGGACCTAAGCGGGCACCCATGTCCAGCAGGTATACCTGAGCCCAGAGGTCCATGAGCCCTTTCGGGGTAGGTGTTCCTGTGAGCTCCACCAGACGACTTATCTGGGGGCGAACAGTCTTTAACGCCTTGAACCGGTTGGAGCTATGGGACTTAAAGGACTGGGATTCATCCAATACCACCATGGGGAACGGCCAGATTTTGTTGTGCAGGATTTTTGGCAGGGTCTCCACCAGGTCTGCTGTCAGCTCCCTGTTGATGAAAAATACGGTAGGGGGCATGTCCGGCAGGGATGCGTAGATGTCCAGCCGTTTTGCCCGGAGGAGCTTGCCCCCGGTCTTTGTCGCCACCAGAGACTGGGTCCGGAACGGGAAGCCCCATTTTTCGATTTCGTCCTGCCAGGTAGAACGGGCAATGTTTTTTGGAGCGATGATAAGCACATGCCCCTGGGGGTTGATGTCATACATGGCCGCCAGCGTAATACTGGTCTTACCGAGCCCGCAGGCAAGGAAAAGACCCATATAGGGATTACGTATAATCATGTCCCTGATAGCCCGCTGATAAGGGTGGAACGGGATATTCAGGTCAATGTCTGACGGGTTCTGGTATACGGGTTCCATAGTGAAATTCCTTTCTGTTATTCTTTGGGAGGGCACTGGCTTTTGCTGTAAAGCTCAGCAGCCATGGACATGGCCGCACCCATGATGTTACGCTGTAAGCGGCGCTGGGATGCCTTGCAGGGTTTGTTGCAGTATTTTGCCCTGCGGCATCTGCAGCAGTCACCGGATAGCAGCCACTGGTCTGTTTCAGGGGGTCTTTCGTTCATGCAGGTCTCCTTTCTTAACCGATGTGTAGGCTTGTGTCAAAAAGCCCGACGATTTTGATGCATTCATAGGCATCAGCGTCTACAGCCCCGAATTTTTCGACAAGGGTATTGAAGGCTTTCTGTTTCACGTTCTGTTCACGGGCTGCGGGCGAGTTTTCATAAGTGGATACTGTACCGATGAAATAGGGCAGGGGTTCCCCTGTGTCGTATAAAGCGATATAATTAAAGGGCATATTATCTGACTCCTTTCAGGGTATTGTCTTCAGTGAGACGGATTTCGGGATGGGTTTTGATGATTTTCTTCATATAGTCCTCATGGACAGTGTACATCCTCATGAGTTCCCGGCCTTCTTCCGCGATTTCTTCCAGGTAGCCTTCCCAGGCTTCGTCCTCGTAATTGGTATAACACCGGGAGCTGATGTCTACCATCTTACTTTTCACGAAGGTGTCCGTACCGGATTTTAAGGGTGCGAAGTATCTGGGCCGTACATACTGTCCCGATGTTGCAATTTCGTCCATAACGATTTTCAGTTCAGTTATGGTCTGCGGAGGCTTTATCCGTGTAGGTATGATGAAACCTTTTACAGGCTCCTGCTTGTACAGCATGCCGCTGTGGGTCTTGTTTGCCGTATAGGCATAAGCATAGACAGGCTGTACGGCCAGCATGGTGTCACGCTGTTGGGTTTCTGTGTAAAGACGCATATAATTATCTCCTTCCATTCAGCCATTCCGGCTCCCGCCAGGACAGCTTTCTGTTTTTCTGCCATAATGACTGTCCATGTTCCAGGGTATGCTCCATTTTTGCCTGCATGCCGCGGTAAGACTGGCTCATCATCAGCATAAATTCCTGCCATGCCTGTTCTTCTTCAAAACTGTATACAAGCTGGTTGGTATCTATGGACGGGGCTTCGTTTTCCGGGACGAACAGTCCGTCTTTTATGATACCCCTGTGGGGCGGGACGCAGATTTCACTGTTCCCGGCCCATTTGTAAATAAAGCCGTACAGAGGCTGGCTTATAAACGTTGTATCAGCCATTTTTGTTATCCTGCGGAACAGGATACTGGCTGAGACCCGGAATCTCAATGGTAATTTTCATGTTCTTTAAGGCGTTCTCTACCGGACCGCGGATGTCGTTACGAATCTGTGATACGGCCATGGATTTCACTTCATTTCTGGCGATGCGTTCCAGTGTTTCGGTATCGAGCTCGGCGTATGCTTGTTTGATGCCTTTGTTCACGGATTCCTGGATGCACTGCTTGGCGAAGTCCTTGATAGTTTCTTTGTTGATGCCTGCCTCCGCTAAAAGCTGGCGGATTTCCTGCCTTACGGCAATTTCCTGTGCGTTCATGAAGTTCTCCTTTCTTATTTATGGCCATTAGACCTGTACCAGTCTTCTGACCATTTTGCGTTTCGGGGTATTATCAGGTCGGCCCGATGGGTGTTTTTGAACAGCAGCCGTATCACCTCAGGGTATTCATCCCTGGGTACATGGGGCGCAGCCTTGCGGGCGTTGTTCCTTTCATGGGTGAGCCACATGGTGAGCTCACAGGCCAGGTCTTTGTAAGCCTGTTCCAGGTGAGGTGTATCAAACTCCGGTGTTTCGAAGTCGATGGTGAATGTGCCGATATGGGCTGTCTTTTTACCATCAAGGTTGGCGTGTTTTTCGATGTAAAACAGGCCGGAGGCTGCAGCGTAACGCAGCAGGCACATCAGGACATAAACCTGGGCTGCTGTTTTCAGAGTGCATATCCCGTCAGATAAGGTGATGCCGCGTATGCCCTGGGCATATAACATGATATATACAGGCGAATTAAAGTCTACCGGGTTCGTGCGGGAATAGCCCTGGGCGTCGCAGCCTTTCCCGCAGGCTTTGTCCTACTGCGCGAGAGGTGTCAGGCTGGTGTTGAAATTAGGGTCGCGGCGCCAGCTCTGGAGCAGGATATGCTCCGGGAACGGCGTGATGTCCATCAGCTTCGGTATCTTTTTCACCAGGATGGCAAAAGCGTCAAAACTGTATTCAGGGTTTCCTGCAAATTCTTTTATGCTGTAGGTTGGCATGGAATACTCCTTTCTCAGGGCTGGGCGGAGAGAATCTGGTCCACGATGCCGTAGGCTTCCGCATCTCCGGCTGAGAGCCAGTTGTCACGGTCCATGTCGGCCATAAGCTGGTCCGGGGTCTGCCCTGTGTGTTTTGCCAGGATACCAATAAGGCGGTCCTTGGTCTTTAAGATGTGGCGGGCTGCAATCTCTATCTCAGTGGCCTGTCCCTGGGCGCCGCCCAGAGGCTGGTGAATCATGACCTCCGCATTGGGCAGGATGAAGCGCTTGCCTTTTGTACCAGCTGCAAGCAGTACGGAGCCCATGCTGGCCGCCATGCCGATGCAAACGGTGGACACATCAGGCTTGATGTAGTTCATGGTGTCGTAGATAGCAAGGCCGGCAGAAACAGAACCGCCAGGGCTGTTGATATAAAGGCTGATGTCTTTCTCCGGGTCTTCCGCAGCAAGGAATAAAAGCTGTGCCGTAATGACCGAGGCTGTCTGGTCGGTAATCTCTTCCTGGAGCATGATGATGCGCTCTTTTAAGAGGCGGGAATAAATGTCATAGGCCCTTTCTCCACCAGGGACCTGTTCGATGACGTTAGGTATGAGCATATGTTTGTCTCCTTTTTTTTGTGATTATTCAACGGGGGTTATCTGTAATTCAAAATCACAGCCTGTACCGGGGTTACGCAGGATAGCAGATGATTTGTCGCCATCTATGACGTGATAACCATTGTCTGTGAGGGCTGTTTCGATGATTTCGAATATGTGCTGTATGTCGTTTTCGGGCATATGTGCGCACCTCCTTTTCTAAGAAAAGAGCCGGGGCGGTATTCCTAACCGCCCTGGCAATGATGTCAGTCTTTCAGGCCAGAAGCTGTTCCACTTGGAGCTGATGAATGTACTGGAATCCGCCGTATTGTTCTTCATGAACGAAATAGGCGGTCTGTACCAGGTTTTCGCCCAGCCCGTATTTTGCGTAGTCCTGCCGGGAAAAATCGTCGTCGATAATGGCGTAAGCCGTGATTTCAGGATGAAGCTTCAGATAATGGGCTACCGCTTTCGGGCGTATGAGACTGATGTCTGTAATGTCAGCGATTTCCATGCCGTATGCGGCGAGGACTTTCACGAGCCGCCCATACATGGCTTTGGCCGTAGGGCTGTCGTCAGCATCCCGCAGGGAGGCCCATGAAGAACACAGGACAAGCTGGGAGCCTGTTTTATGTACGATTTCACCGAGGCGCTCTACCATGCTTTCATCAAACTCTTTCCCTGTCCTGTCACAGAATGGCTTGCTGTTTAAGACGCCGTCTACATCTATGAATATTGTGTTCATGGGCTGTCCCTTTCTTTGGAATAGATGATGGTTTTTCTGTTATAACCGAACCAAGAGTATGGCTGTCTGTTATAAAATGAGTTGTGTGAAACAGGAGTCTTGTCAGGCGTGGCCGCTTGCATACTTCGTGCACGCTTTTTGGCAGATTCCTCATGTTTGTCATCTTGTATACGAAGTATGCAAGATGACCTCAGTTCCAGCCTTTTAATGCAGGCATATTGAGCGCCGTCAGGGCGCCGTTTAACGCTTTATGTGCCTGCTTCGACATGGCCCGGCTCCACCGGCCTGATTTCTGGAACTCATATAAATCGGCCACCACATGGATGCCTGCTTTCTGGAGGCTTTCAGCGGTTTCCTCCGACATGCCCGGTATGGTGGAAATGCCAATCTGCATCATAGCAGAAGCCGGACTTGGTGCGGGCGGCTCCCCAGAACAATCCTTCCCGTAGCAGTCTGCCCCCTCGTTCTCATCAGAGGGTGTCACAGTAGGGGAACGCACCTCTGTTTCAGGGTTTGTCCCAGTGGTTGACCCAGACATCTGCTCAGGGTTTGTTTCAGGGACTGTTACAGGGACTCCGCCTCCGGATGATGACTCGCTTGGGGGCTGTTTCCCATCTCCAGCACTCCTCATGTCATCTCTCCTCGCAGGGCCGCCCTGCTGGCAGCTCTTATCTTCGAGCTTATTTTCATTGGGTTCGCTTCCTTCAGTTGCAACGCGGGTTTGGTTTGGGTTTGGATTATTTTTGTTACAATCCTCTGTTCCCGTCATTGCCTTGAGTTTCTTTTCCGCTTCTTCTGCAGTCTTTGCGACGTGCTTGCAAGTGATTGTATTGATGAATGGATACTTTTCCAGGATATTTGGTATCTCATCAATGTACTTGCACATTTGTCGGTGGATACAACGTCCACAGCCACTTACTGTTCCCATGCCGTGATTCTCCTTTCTGTTGGTCATGTTTTATTGTCTGTCTGTTCTATGAGTTCCAGCTCTGACGCATTGTCCGGCGTCAGCATTGCGATGTAGCCTGAATCATACTGTATTGCCAGTTCCCTGGCAGATTCCAGTATGATGATTTTCCCTTTGTGGCTGCTGTCAGCCTGCACACGGGCGCCAATATAAAGGCGTCCCAGGTTTTTGTCGCGGTCACGCAGATATATCCGGCTGCCCAGAATCTTACAGCTGTCAACAATTCCCCGCCGGAAGCTGGTCACATATAATTCCTTTCCGTAGATGCGGGAGACCACTGTTGCGGCTTTCAGGGGTATGAAGGATTCATTATCTGTATCGAACTGTATAAAATGCTGCCCATAGGTTTCATCAAGCAGGTTTATTGTCTGCAGGACAGCATGGAGCGTGGGCGGCGCAAGGCTGTTCATGATTTTCTTTGCGTCCACAGGTTTCTCCTTTCTCAGGTTCTATCTCGTAGAGATATTCATACCCGGCGAATCTGACGTTTTTCACACCTGCCATCTGCTGTTCTATGACGGAACAGTATTTCTGTATGGTCTCAGTGTCGGGTATGAAGGGTACGACCTGTTCGATATTGGCTGTCTTTGCATTTTCCAGGACCGGCTTTTCAGAAAAGCCGCAGTTTTCCAGAAGACTGTTTAATTCGGGGAAACATAAACTCATGACGAAGTTCAGTTTCATGGCAAACAGCCTGTCTTTTGGCTGGTCGTTGACCGAGCGTTGATTTATGGCCATAGATGAGTCCTTTCTCATGCTATGCAGCATGTATTATTTGTGTTATACTGAGGCCGGAGGTGATTATCTTGAAGTGGCATCAGCATTTAGTGTCCGGGGTATCTTCCGGGCTGTTATTATATACAGGGTATCATGCGCTTACCGGACTGGATGTGCAGGTAGCACAGGACGTGTGCGGCATGACGGAGCAGTTATTTGTCCCAGCCCATCCGGTGCTTCTTGCCGCATGTTTTGCCGGATACGGGGTAGGACTCCTTGTGCCGGACTTGGATTCCGAGACCAGCAAGATGGGCCGGAAGCTGCGGGAAATGGAACACCGCACCTGGCTGCACAGTATTTATGCAGTGCTGGCGCTGTTGGTGTTCCTGTTTGTGCCGCAGGCTATGGCACTCCTGATACTAGGGTATTTCGTGCATCTGTTCTGGGACAGCTTTTCCAAATGCGGCATCGCCTGGTTCAAACCGGAAAGCGGTTATCGCCATTATGGAAATACCGGGGCTAAGATAAGGCGCGGGTGGCACCTGGTACTGTATAAAAACGATACCCAGGCGTGGATATTATGTTTCATACTGACAGCGGTGTCGGTTTTTGTTTTTTCACGCTTTGGCCTGTAAGACTTTTGCATCCCAGTCCAGGTCTGCGGTCCAGCCGGAGCCTTCCGGGTGTTCCTCATCGTAGCACATGGTGTAATAAGTCTTTTTGAACTTACCGCCGGTATGTTTCACGCAGAGGGTGGAACCTTTGACAGCGGATGTAATGATGTCAATAATGTCGCCGCAGGCGTCATCAAAGGCCACCAGGTTGCCAAGCTCGGCAGTAATGTCCTTCATGGGGATGCCCTTTAAGGTCTCATCCCCTTCTTTCAGGGCACGGAGGACAGGCGCTGATGTCTCATAGGATGAAGGGATGTATCGGAATTCTTTTGATTTATCCTCAGGGTCAACAGGTTCCACAGGCATTGCCAGTATGGTGTCATCCCTGAAATCAATGATGATGTCGATGCCGTCTGTCTGCATGGCCTGCTGCCTTGCCGCTGCGATGGCATTGTCCATGTGGGGATATTCCCAGTTGTTTTCCATGATTTCGGAATAAAGTGGCAGGATTGCCGGGTCCATGAGGTCGGAAATATGTCTGCCCCAGTGCACTGAAGGGTGTTCTCTGCCGGATATTTCAACAATGAGGCCATGTTTATCCAGGTATTCGATGACATTGTTGCGTTTACGCCTGTCAGGAAGCTGGTTGCCGTATATGTCATAAATTCGTTTTGCCATAATTATCAACCTTTCTTTTTAAATAAGCTGCCGTCCCGGTTACGGGACATGGCAGTCTTTGATTTGCGGTTCTTTTTCCCATCCGGGAAGGGACGGTATCTGTTCCAGTATATAATCCACACGTTCTTCTGTGTCGGCCACCCATACGGATGCCCCGAACATGCGGTATTTTTTGATGACTTCTTCCTGCAGGGGTCTGGGTTTTTCGCCGGGGGCCTTTGTCTCTACGAAAAAGACCACGCCGTGCCCGATGCAGATTCTGTCAGGGACGCCGTCGTTACTGGGGGAAACAAACTTATCGCATAAATACCCCAGAGATTTGCATCTGTTCCGCAGGTATGTTTCTATTTTACCTTCTGCTTTTCCCATATGTATGCCTCCTTAGTCGTCTACGTCTGTGATGTCAAACTCGTCATAAAGGTATGACCGCATATCCGCGATGATGGCTGCTGCCTCCAGGTTGTATACGCTGTTCACTGATGGATGGTCGGCTGTGGCCTTGCGGATAGCATTGTCGATGCCAAGCTTGATTTCTTCACGGGGCCCGTCGTTTAACTGGATGTCGTCAGGTTCATGGTGAGGAGCCGGTTTTTCTTCGGGCATATCAGATTTCTGGGCCATGTCACCAAGGATAGCAGCAGGGCGGTAGGCATCCTTCGGTACGGAGAAAGCGTCATAAAGCATGAACTTTATAGTGTTCAAAAGAATGCCGGTGCTGGTATCCGTGCATTTTACTCTGGCATTTGCATCAACGAGTACGTTATCAATGGCGTCTTTTGCTTTCTGATAGGCAGGCTGTTCCTGATTGTTCATCAATGTCTGTTTTGCGTCCTCTATGAATGCCAGCACTTTGGTGTTTAACCGATAGCTGCCATCATGCCAGTCGATGATGAATTTTCCGGAATCTGTCAGCCAGACATGGCATATGACGGAGCCTTCGGTGTGTTCAACATCTGAGTAGCCTTCGATAGTGACGCAGCCTGCTGCAGCGTCATCCGGTGTGCTGGAACTGATTTCGCTGATGTCTTTTGCGCAGGTGTTCACAAGGTATATGGCATTACTGTTCTCCATAGGTATCGTCTCCTTCCTGTGGGTCGTCAGAATCATCTGTGTTTTCTGCAGAATCTGCGCCTGTTTCCTGGTCAGGTGTAGCTGTGGGCTGAGGCCGCAGCTTTACTTCGTCAGGTGAGATTGTAAGTTCCAGGCGTTTTAACTCCGAATAACCGGTGGTTTCACTGGATGTGGAAATGTCCACCCAGTAGTTTCCTGCAGGGAACCCTTCGGTGTCCAGCTCCACGGTATTTGTCTTGTTCATGGTGACCTCACCGTTGTAAGCAATGCGGGACATGCCTGTGGGGTTCATGGCAATGGTGGCTGAGGCATGAAGTTTTGTCTCAGTATCGGAGCCGTCTTTCCAGACAGGGGTGAATTTCAGGTATAGAGCCCCTGTTTTTTCCCCGCGCACCAGCTCTGCGTCCATGATGATGACCTTTTCCAGGTAGCGCTGGGAGACGTTGAATTTAATATGGTTGTTGGTGAGCCTGTTATATTTCAGGTAATAGTCCCCAATGGTTTCCGCAGGGATAACAGCTGTTATGGTATTTTCTTCTATCACAAAGCTGTCCATGTTTATCTGGGTGATGCGGGAACCGTCAGGGGCTTCTACTTCGATGGAGACAGGCTCTTTGTCACATTCTGCTGTAAGCAGGATGGAGCAGGGGGTTTCTACCGTACACAGGTAGTCCTTTACCATGGCGCGGTCCCTCAGCCGTTTGTCTGTGGCCTGGTGTGCCAGGAGCGAGAATATCACAAACAGCATAATGGAAAACAGGGCAAGGGCCGCCGCCAACACGAATGCCGGGGCGGTCTTGGGCCTGTATGGGTCAGTGGTCTGTTTTGTCAGGTTCATTGGTTGTTCCTTCCTGCCGCGATGATTTCGGCGGCTTTTGACAGCAGGGTTCTTGCTTCTACCATGGCGTCTGTGTTGACGCGGTATTCAGGCTGTGACATTTCGGTACACAGGGTGATGGCATTGAACAGATAGGTGTCCAGTTCCTGCAGGGCTTCATCCCGGATTTTGTCAGGGACAGGAAGCGACGGGATTGCTAAGGGCGCTTCCGGCAACGTGGTGCCGAGTGCTGGTTCCTCCGCTGGTTCCTCCG
>JAAGKN010000898.1_pt1 | contig 126682 bp, 105 predicted proteins | sample 6206371 | NCBI WGS metagenome assembly JAAGKN01 (sample SAMN11533720, study PRJNA540317) | gut metagenome | isolation source: fecal pellets from male and female animal of same cohort | host: Peromyscus leucopus | place: USA:CA | collected 2017
TTACACAAACTTTGGGATAGTCCCGGGGAAAAGCGTATTTCATTCCGCCGCTCCAACCTTTTCAAATATTTGAATGCAGTCGCCGCACTGCATTGTTAACCCATATTCCATGCCATGACACTCCCAAATATCCTCCTCTATTCTTTCGTCGATCACCAGGATCACTTCCGGCACAAATGTCATGTCTTCGAGTATCCCGGTATCGTTAGTCACGCGCACATGCTCTATTCTGTCTGCGTTAACCATTTTCCACAAAGGATACTCATAGGTACCTCCGCCTATCAAAATCCCAATCTCCTTACATCTCTTATCATTTAAATAATCAGCTGTTTCCCGATAGGCTTCGTATGCTTCTGAATTCACCAAAAAATATCTGCTATCATTTCCTTCTTTTAATGCTATTTCCGCATGATAGGAAAACAAGCCTGACAGCTCCACAATGATACAAAACCAGGCAATCGCCATAAAACCGAACTCAATCTTATCTCTTTTCAGTTTTCTCATAAACCATTCGATTACGCATACTATGGCCGGGCACAATGCAGCCAGATAAAATATCATATATCTGTTACGCCACGGACTCCATTTCAGGATAGCACAAAATATCAGAAATGCACCTGCCGATGTTAAATAGTATCCTGCCTTCATCGATTTAAGCTTACGGAGCTCTATTTTTCGTATCATAAAAAGTAGCATAATAACTGTGATAATTAAGAGCCACACAATCATGGGATTTACTGCATAGTCATGCTGATACGCTTGTATATCCCTCACCACAAACTCCACACCTGCGTTAGATATAGCGCTGTCATTGATGTCAACGCCAAGCCATCTTGAGAACCTGAGCATATATTTCCAGATCAGATCAGAACTGTTATATAGCCAAACCGAAGGCATGTTAGCCGTAAAATTCTTCAAAAAATTGACTGCGATATATCTTTCATGCAAGGAACCTATCATCTGTCCGGAGCTTACATTTGATGCCGCCAGAGACTGGAAGGTCTTTAAGTTTCTCCACATTTCAGGTATCATTACGATAACCATTCCCGGCACTGCTGTTAGAATTAATTTTAAAGCTGTCACAACAGAATCTCTGCGTAAAACAGAAATCACCAGTAACCAAAGCGCAAAAAATGCAATCCCGATTCCAACCGAGGGCTTTGCCAAATAGATAAATGATACACATAGACCCATCATAATTACTTTTTGCAGGGATCCCTTATCATAAACCAGTTTTTTCCTGCTGTCACAAAAATCTAACAGCAAATATACCAGTCCAAGGCCATACATTGCTGAAAAATTATCGGTTTGCGTTGTCAGCGCTTCCCCAAATGCAATAGGCATTGAAAAGACCAATGCACCGGCCAAAATACAATATCTCTTCTCACAACCTAATTTCCTTGCAATATGGTACACCAATAAACCATTCGTAAAATAGGAAAAGCACTGAACCAAATTCAAAAATCTGTCATACCCGTTCAGCATTACATAAATGTGTAAATTAATAAAGGATTCCAAAACAGGACTGGATATCTGACGTTCCACATTACTGGCATAATGCGCTACTGACTGGTTATCAGCCCAATGAACAATGCGCCCTAAATGATATGTCATGGAATCCCAATTATAAGGCATTGTCTTAACTGCAAGAAAAGCCACGCTCAGCATAAATAATGCAACGCATATCCCGCCCTTATGAATCTTACTTTTCTCAATTACCATATGAGTAAACACATGATTTTTCAAGCATACACAGAACAAAATAATATCTAAGCCTGCCCACGCAAGCCAGAGGCTTATCATTGTTATCGATTGAAAAATGGACAAAATTTCCGTAGCTGCAAACATGTATAAAGTCCAAAGCAATACTGCATATAAATATGCTTCTACTTTTTCTTTGATAAATTTATTTAAAAGTAAAAAAGAAAGAATCATGGCACATATCATGTACTGCGCACCTCCATTATCCTACTGAATCGTCCGAACACTGTTCAATGTCTCTCATGATTCCTGTCCGTATTCCTTATCAAAAATTTCTGCTTTGTCCACCAAAACCGCTTTTCCATTCTCAATTCGATAGACTACATCACAATTCTTTATTGTTGTAAGCCTATGGGCAACAATAATTAATGTTTTTACTCCCTGCAGAGCATCAATCGATTCCATAACCGCTGTCTCTGTTTCTGTATCTAATGCTGCAGTTGCCTCATCAAGCACCAGTATATCGGGATTTCCATATAGTGCTCTGGCAATCGCAATCCTCTGACGCTGTCCCCCCGAAAACTGTACTCCCCACTCTCCGACTTTACTATCCAGCGTTTCCGGCAGACCCTCTACGAATTTTTTTAGCTGAGCCATCTCTAGGGCTTCCCAGATCTTACGGTCATCAATTTCATTTTCCTCCACTCCGAACGCAATATTTTGGCGAATAGACGTATCCGTCATATAAATAGACTGGGGAACATACCCGACAATCTGACTCCACTTGGTTTGCATATCCGCAATATCGATCCCATCCATCAGGACTTTTCCCGCCTGCGGCTTAAATAACCCTAATATAATATCCGACAATGTAGTCTTTCCAGCTCCTGAGGAACCAATAAATGCAATAGACGTTCCCTTTTTAATCGTCAGACTTAAATCATCAATTACATGCTCGCTCCTTTCGTCATCACCCTGATAACTGAATACAATGTGATTCAGTTTAATTTCATCAGTAAACACTACATTTTCATAATCATTCTTTTCATCCGATTTTTCTTTTTCTAATTCTTCTTTTTCCATCTTTTTGACCATCGCAATGGTCTCATAGGTTGCTGATAATGCAGGCGTAGAATACATCACATTGTTTACAGAGCATAAAATAGCTCCAAGCGCCGGTAATATTCGAAACGCTGCAATTGCTATTGTGGAAAGATGTGCCAACAGTTCATAAGAACCATTTGTTCGAAGCATTTGCGCTGCAACCACAGACATTAATCCGGTGATGCATATCGCTTCAATAATGTACGTCGGAGCCGCTTCGGAAAACCTGAGCTTCACATTTGCCCGGTTTCCTTCTCTTAATCCCTCCTCATATTTTTTGACAAAATATGCTTGGCGGTTTTTAACCAAAACCTCCTTACTTCCCTGAACCGCCTCCAGAGCTGCCTGACGGTTCTTAAAATTATACTCTCTTGCGATCTCCCCATATTTCCGCATAGGTTTCCTGAAAATAAACTGTGTCAGCACAAAACAAAATATAACAAGCGCTATCAGGAAAACGGATAATCCCGGTGTGACTGCAATCATTAATACGGCAATACAGCCTATCGTAAGCGCTTTGCTGATAATATTAATCAACTGCACAATAATGTTGTACACATTTTCAACATCCTTTTCCATTCCTCTTAATAAACGTGCGCTGTTGTTTTGTGTAAAGAAGGCATATCCCTGCTTCATATATATTGACAAAACTCTGACTCCAAGCTCCCTGGAGATCTTACAGGAATATTTGCTGGATACCCAGCAGTAAAAGGAACTGTAAGCATTTTTTGTGATATAAAGAGCAATGATAAACAGGCACACTACAAAAATAACTTCTGTTGTAGTTTCCAAATGAAAGATCTGAATAAGCGGTTTGATATAGCTTTTTTCCATCAGGGTATCCGGAGCCAGAAACGCATCTAATAAGGGTAAAATAATTGATACTCCCAGCATTTCAAAAACCGCCGCAATTAGGGCCATGATCAATACGAGCAAACCGTATTTTTTTTGCTCCCAGGATAAAATAAAATTCAACTTATTAACAAGATCAAAAGCTTTTGCCCATATATTTTTCACTGTCATACCTCACACATATATTTATATTTTCTTATGGCATCGTCATATCACGTTCAAATACTATTGAAACAGGTTGACACATTCAATAACATAATTTATTTCTTCCTGCGTCATCCCATAATACATGGGAAGGCTGAGTACCGTTCTGCTTATTTCTTCTGCAATCGGCAGTCCTCCCTCCGGAATGTTCAGGCTTTTATATGCCCCCTGCATATGTATGGGAATGGGATAGTGCTTCACAGTACCTATTCCCTTCCTGTCAAGGTATCTTTCCAATTCATCACGCTTTTTGCAGCGAACAACAAATACATGATAAATATGCTCATAAACCTCATCCGTCCGGAGTGGCAATGTGATAAGCGGATTTTTGATTCCACACAAATACTGCTTTGCAATGTTTCTTCTCTCCTCGTTCCACCTGTTTAAGCAGGGGAGCTTAACACGCAAAAAAGCCGCTTGCATTTCATCCAACCGACTGTTTGTTCCCTGGTAAATATGATGATATTTATAATCAGAGCCATAATTTCCCAACGCTCTGACCTTTTCTGCAATTTTCTTATTGTCAGTAGTAACACAGCCCCCGTCGCCCAAGGCTCCTAAATTTTTCCCCGGATAAAAGCTGAATGCAGCCGCATCCGAAAGCGCTCCTACTATTTTCCCTTTATATTTGGCGCCATGTGCCTGTGCTGCATCTTCTATCACTTTCAATCCATACTTACGGGCAAGCAGACTGATCCTGTCCATATCCGCAGGTCTTCCCTGAAGATGAACTGCTATAATTGCCTTGGTTTTCGCACAAATCTTATCTTCGATCCTGCTTACATCAATATTATATGTTTCTATTTCAGGTTCAACAAAAACCGGAACGGCCCCCGCATAAGAGACCGCCAACGCTGTGGCAATATACGTATTGGACGGAACAATGACCTCGTCCCCCGGTCCAATGTCCATTGCCCTTAAAATCAGCAATATTGCATCCAGCCCCGTTGCAACGCCAACGCAATATTTTGTTCCGCAATATGCTGAAAATTCCTTCTCAAAACTCTGGCATTCGTTTCCCTGAATGAAGTGACTACTCTCCATTACTCTTTCATATGCTTCATCGAGTTCCCTGCGGATTTCCTGATGCATAGGAACAAACGACGCAAACGGTATATTATTCATGCTGTTTCTCCATCATCATTTACATATTTTAAAAACTCTTCGTAGTCTCTGATATAGTCAGCTTCATCATATACGCTTGACGCAAGAACCATAAGTACGGCATCCGGTGAAAAATCATACATTTCTCTCCACATAGCGTTTGAAACATATAATCCCTCATAGGGCTTTTCCAATGCCACGACCTTCTTCTCTTTTCCATTATCCAAGCGTATTTTACAACTACCGTGTACACAGATCAGAATTTGCTCCAATGATTTGTGGGCATGATGCCCTCTGACGACTCCCTCTCTGGTGTCATACATATAATAAATCCGTTTTATTTTAAACGGTATATCATTCAATTCTTCAATGGCGATCAGCTGTCCCCGTTCGTCCCCGTGCGGTTGAAACATATACTTTATTACCTGCATCGCTCTCTTGCCTCCTACTCTCCATCAGGCGTCATCATATCTGAAGCAACTCTCATTATTTTATCATGGATCAATATAATTAACAATAAATTTCCAATACTGCGCCGCATTAGACTTTTTCGCTTTCACTTTCTTTATCTGCATCTGAATTTTTCACAAACTCTTCTGCAAGCATCGCATACCATTTCAGAGATTTCAATTCATTACCGATTAATATACATTGCCTAGATTCTCCCTCATAGCGGAATCTGTTGTTCACATAAAATCGATTTGCATGCTCATTGTCGGATAAAACATTCAAATATACTCTGTTAAGCTTTAAATCTTCAAACGCAATTCGTAGTATTTCCCTTGTAGCCCATGACGCAATGCCTTTTCCGTGAAAGCGCCGCCTCATACTGATTGCAAATTCCGCCCCCCTAATCTTATCAACATCCTTAAGACTTATTGTTCCCAGATATTCATCCCGTTTATCTACGACAGCATAATGATATGTGCTTCCTGCTTCTCTCATTTTGACTGCATCCAGAATAAATCGTTCTACACTTTCCCTTGTGGCCATTTTAATCTTATCCGTATAAAGATAATTGATCTGCGGATCATGCATCCATTCCAGCATACCGTCACAGTCCTTTAAACTAAGCTCGCGCAATCTATGTTCCATTTCCATTTTCCTTTCCAAATACAACTCCGGGCAATATATTTTGAACCAACTTTTCAAAAAAATCCGCTTCTAATTTATCTTCATCAAAATGAACTCTGTCTTTGAAAAGCTCCTCTGGGTAGTAAATAATTTGGTCAAGATACTCTCCGATTCCAAGTGGATCTCCCTTTTCTTCCGCTTTGCTGCGCACCTGCTCTGCCCTGCTATGCTGATCTTCCGAATCCGCATGAGGCCCCGGCACCAAATGTAATTGTATTCCTTCCTTATCGCACAGCGCTTTCAGCTTCTCCAGATACTGGTATGCCAGATCCGAGATAAGCCCTTGCTGCTTTGACGGAAAAAGCTCATCTTTTTGAGCCAGCGCATTTAAATACAATTTCATGCACAATGGAGATTTGTGAATCACCTCCACCATTTCTTTCCTGCAGAAAATGCCGCCATACATACCGGAAATATCTTTTCGTGTATCCTCGTCCAGCGCACCGATGGTATCCGTTTCCACAAACGGCATCACCGCATACTGATAACCAAACTGTGCATTATATCCTGATGTTAAACTATCCATGATAACAACCAGATAAATATCTGTTGCATCTTCATGATTCTTGATAAATTCCTCCGCCAGAATATACTGCCCTGCAATCGTTATCGCCTGATTGGTTCCGCAAATACAATAATCGTCATCCATGCCGTAATATCTCTCAAAGATCTGATTACACACACTGTCTCCGATAATCAATTTGGTATATGAATTTTTTTCCTGCACTCTTTTAATATAAGGGATAATCTCACCGGGCCCGAAATCTTCATAAATATATTCCTTACTTTGGGTTAGTTCCGCAATAGGCAGTCTCCATGCTTCACTGGCGGATAACAGTAGGAAAAAGCCTATAACGCTTATATTTAATCCCCCGAATATTAATATTTTTAAAAAAAATTTTTTCATATTGTTTCCTCGACAAAGCTCTTTAAGATCAATCACATTCTATTGTTAAAACTGCATATAAATAAAACCGGACGCTTCCGTTCCCCATCTTCTCATCCCGACAAGCGTCAGTAAAAGCACGATACACATATAACAGATCCAACGCACCACAACAGGTTTCCCGTTTATAACTTTTCTAAAAGAAACTCCCTTCTCATGCAGCACATCTACTGCCAACAGTAAGATGATACTCAATGTCCCTATTACGATCTGAGGGATGCCCAAATGAAGTGATAAACCGATATCTCTGATCATCCCGCCTGCTTCAAAATGAAAGAGCATTTTATAAATGATGTTCAAAGCGGTTTTAAGACCGCTGGCCCGAAAGAAAATCAATGCAAAATCTGCTAAAATAAAAACCCAAATCCTTTTTATGGTTTTGCTAAAAACAGAGCTCTCTCTTGCTTTCTTTTGCAATTTTGAACAAATACTCTCAATTACCTGGAAAATCCCGTGGAGCATCCCCCATGCCACATAATTTAAACCAGTGCCATGCCATAGTCCGCTAACCGTAAAGGTAATCATCAAATTAACATAATAACGCAATGTTCCTTTCCGTGAACCGCCAAGCGGAATATAAACATAATCACGCAGCCAGGATGAGAAGCTGATATGCCATCTGCGCCAAAATTCTTTGATGCTGACAGACAAATAGGGTTGCTCAAAATTTTTGTGTAGATGAAATCCCAACGCCTGCGCCGCACCCATGGCAATATTGGTATATCCTGCAAAATCTGCGTACAATTGAAACGCAAAGACAATGCTGGCCAGGCAAAGAGTTCCCCCCGCATATCCTTCCCAGTGATCATAAACATTCGTCACCAAAAAAGACAGGCTGTCCGCAATCATAATTTTTTGAAAATATCCCCACAGCATAAGCATCAGGCCGCTTTTAACCTCTTCATAATCAAAAGAGGGAGGAGCCATTTCATCAATCTGCTTCAGCAGATTGTCACTGCGTTCAATGGGTCCTGACACCAGCTTGGGAAAGAATGCAACAAATAAGGCATAACGAATCAACTTCTTTTCCGCCCGAATTTTGCCACGGTAAATATCAACTAAGTATCCAATCTGCTGTAGCAAATAAAAAGAAATGCCGATGCCGGCAAATAAACTGGTTGGATTTATCTTACCAAAAAGTAGGGGAATTACGCAAAAAGCTATTCCGCACCATAAGCAAATAAGACTCCTTTTACTTTTAGGATATGCGCATTTTATCTTATCCAATATAATTCCAAACAAATAACTAACCAAGGTGGAGCATAATAGAATAAATAAAGATCTCCCCCCATAAGTCAGACAAAAAACATAGCTGGTCAGCAAAAGCCAGCCATGCCACCACTTTGCCGGAACAACATAGTAAATACCTAATATCATCAACAAAAACAGAGCAAAATACCAAAAACTAAATATCATAATGCACCTTCCACTATTTTCAACGGGGAAGTCCCTGTCTTTCCCCTGACCAAAACAGATTAAGACCTTCTATTTATTCAATTCTCTATCCTGCTTTGCGGCTTAAAAACATACAATTTCCCCAAAATGTAATTCAAAATCGTGGTGATCACGATCATGATTATCTTCCCCAGCTTATCATCTATCAAAAACATCTCCGTCAACACAATAAGCCCTGCAAAATCAACAATTCCAGTAACTCCCCGTCCTAATACAAAGCGGGCAATCTCTTTCACCTGACCTTTTAAATCGGTAACACTTTGAAAAACAAACTTTTTGTTTGTGCAATAGGCAAACAGCTTTGTAAAAATGATACTGACTAAATTAGCCACCTGGTATGGCATGACCACTTTTAGCAACAAATAGCTGGCATAATTAACAATAACCGTGATCACTCCCCAAAACAGGTATCGTATTACTTCCGTTTTTTTGTAAAAATTCTGTACCTTCAATCTATTTCCTTCCTTTTCATTCCTTCGCTGATCCTTATCATTGTCTGAAAAGGCAGACATTTTCTGACAGCTCTACCCACTCCGGTCTTAAAAAACTGCATAATAAAATATAATAAGTAACCCTCTGTTTTTCCTTTGGCAACAGGCATCTCTACTCCGTATTCCGGAAAAGATTTCATAAATTTCTTTCTTATTCCAATATTCTCCTTCTTATATCTTACTATCATTTTCTGAGTTTTGAGAATACTTTCTATTTTAGCCGGCTCTGCCTGCACGCTGCAAAGTTCCATAGAATGCTCCCATATTTGATTGCCTGTATCCGTCCTTATAATTACCCTCGATCCGCCGCCTTTGTGATCCCATGCGTCTCCGACCGAGAGATCTGCAAACTCTCCACTGTAATCAAAGCATTTCCAACACCGCTTATTTGAATAAATAAGGTTCATAAAAGTATAACCATGTTTATCAACAAAAAACTCCTTCTCCTCTTTCCCTCTAATATAAAATCCAGTCTGCCCGCCTCTTTTATGTCTATAGCTCAATTCCGATATTTCTTCCTTTTTGATTCCGCTCTTTGATATCAGATAATCTGTCGCAGCCTTTTCCATATTGAATCCGCAAAAAAGAGAAATCAAAACCCTGACCTGCTTTTGCAGCTGCCCGTCAAGCTCCATAGCCTTACGCATTCCCTGAATCTGGCAGGGCAATCCTACAAATACCACCTTTCTATTCGTTCGCTTTATCGCTTTAATGATTCCGTTAACCGGCATCAGCACATATTTGGACTGAGCCGCCCCGATAACCTCTTCCGGTGTCTGTGCAATAAACGGCTCAAACTCATACGGAACTCCCTGCTTTGCCCGTACAGCCACCACTCCTTCTGCCATTTGGCTCTCAAGCAAATCCAGACAAAGCTGTGTCACCACTCCTCCGGATGCGGACTTCTGATAAACCTGGTTTGATTTTGCCCTCGCCGTCCAGATTGATTGATAACTTCCTAATGCCTCGTTTACATCATAACGCCTGTTAAACAGTCTTTGGGACCATTCAGCCATAGGAAATTCCTTTCCCGGACAGGCTTTACAGCATTTCCCGCATTGTATGCACTTTTGATCGTCAATCCGTATTTCAGAATCTGCATACATAATAGCGCCTGTCGGACACACTCCTATACAGGTGCCGCATTTCATACATAATTCACGATCAATAACCTCCTGCTTCAAATCCGTCACATTCTGCATACTATCCCAATACCTTTTCCTCTATCTGCCCGCTGTCAAACCGGAATATCCTTTCTATCGATATCTCATTTCTGCCCGGATACCGCTTCCTGCTATGACATCCTATATCGGTTATCGCAAAAAATTTCCCGGATGCCACATGACGCAGCGAAAACCCGTCTGCGCATTCAATATCAACCTTTTGCGCCCCATAAACTCTGTCCGTAATTCGAATGCTCTCTTCGTCAATGACCACTTGTCTGTCAAACCTGATATCCGTCTGCTTGTCTACTAAAATAATCATGTTTTTCAGCATTCCGATAATTTTGTTTCCCAGACAGGCCGATACTACTCTCAGCCCCAGGTGCATAATTGGCGTGGAGACCTTTTGCTTAACTAAATTCAGCTTTCCTGAAATCCTTATAGCATTTCCATCCCAATTAACATGATAACTGTTATTTTGCCAGTTGGTCGCCGCAATTTTTCCTTCTCCCAGCTTCACACGATACCCATAATCCTCAAAGCAGGCACAGCCTTCCGCAAAGGCTCTGCACACGCCGCCTTTATACCCTCCGACAATCACATATCTTCCGTCTTTTGTAAAGGACAATAAACCAGCCTGTTCAAAAAACCTTGTTTGATTATATTGAAAAGGAAGCTCTGTCGCCTCTCCTGTCACTTCCGTAGTTTTCCGTTTTTCCAGTGCCCGCAAAAAAGAATGCAGCAGATAATGAGAAAAATATCTGTCATCTACTCCATCCAAAAAATAAAAAATTTTTTCCGGATTGCTATACAATACCCGTATCATTGCCTCTGCGGATGAGTTTCCTAAATTAGCGGCCACTTGCAGTCCATTGGGAAGAAAATAAGTTGTATTTCTGGATGCATACTCTCCTCCCACGGTTGCGTCAGGATGCACAAAATATTTCAAGAACTCAACCATCCTGTTTATCGGTTCTCTCACCTTTTCATCACGGCTTAAGGAATAATATTCCGCCAGCATATCCAGGGAAACACTTAGATAGCCGATATCTGCTCCGCCATATTCAGGAAACCAGCCTTCCCCGGTCTGCAGCTTTAAGATCCTCTCCAGCTTCGACTTAAGCCCTGAAAGAATCCAGTCTTCCTTTAAAATCATATATGCCGCATAAAGAGCTGTGATCGAGGCAAGCTCTTGATTATATGCCTGCTCCTCGATATGCTTAACCAAATACTTTGCCGTTTTTTGAAACGCCTTCTCTAACTGCACATCTTTCATCTCAAGTCGTCTGTACACTTCACACATTGCATAAAGAGAAAACGCAGTAGGCGGGAATCCATGCTCATTCGGATAATACTCATTAAAGCTTCCATCCCTTAATTGAATAGCCGCCCAATAATGCACTGTAGCCTTGGCCCATTCCTTTACCATCTCATTTCCGTAAAACAAATTCCCCGGAAAGTCCACCTGATAAAGCAGCGCCATACTAAGTCCCGTCTGCTGTAAAATTGCCGATGAGAAATCCCTTATTTTTAAATGCCAGTGATTTCTGTCGCAGTCTCCATAATTCTTCGAATGCTTATCTCTGTCCACCTGAGTTAAAACCCTAGGAGCAGTCTTCAATATATATTCTGAAAACATCAATTTTTCTCTCCATCATATTCTATTTTCTTTATATGATATTTAACCTCTTCAAGCATCTTTCTGTTTGCTGCCATCAAATCTGCATGGAGACCGACTACAAAGGTCTGAACCCCTGTCAATAAAAGAACCGCCGCCAAAATTAGCGATTGAATATGCCCTGTCTGCGGATCCATATAAAGGTAGATCAGATAACGTATTCCCACCAGAACTCCCAGCAAAAAGGGAATACTCCCCAATATACCAAAAAATTTTAAAGGCTTATACATCATAAATGCCCGGATGATCGTCAGTCCGGATTTCTTGATATAAGAAGGAATGCTTTGAAAAAGTCTGGAAGGACGCAGCTCCTCGTTCGTCCTTATGGGAACCGATGTGATTGCGATCTTCTCTCTTCCGGCCTGAACAATCATTTCCAACGTATATGTGTATTCATTAATAATATGCAGGCGCATAGCCGCATCTCTTGATATTGCCCGAAAACCGCTGGGAGCATCCGGTATATCCGTATCAGATGCGACCCTTACAAACCACGATCCCAGATGCTGCAATTTCTTTTTCAGAGGTGAAAAATGGCTGATTGCATCGATGGGTCTTTCGCCAATGACTATATCTGCTTTTTGGCTTAAAATAGGCTCCACCAGCTTTGCAATATCTTCTCCGCAATACTGATTATCCGCATCTGTATTAACAATAATATCTGCACCTTGCCTTAACGCTTCCTCAATCCCGGCGGAAAACCCTCTTGCCAACCCTCTGTTCCGCTTAAAATTGACAACATGATGTACACCCCATGCCCGAGCCACTTCTACCGTGCGGTCACTGCTCCCGTCATTAATGATAAGATATTCAATTTCATCAATCCCGTCAATCTGCCTAGGAAGTGCATTTAATGCTATTTCAAGCGTACTTTCTTCGTTATAGCAAGGTATTTGTATAATCAGCTTCATTCTTTTGTCTCAATCCTCTCATCTATTTCATTGAAATACCATAAGTCTTTATTACTACTTTTCTTTATTGACAAAACCCAAATATTGCAACGGTTTATTCGCTGCTTTTAATGCTATCCATGTGCAAATCACACAAAAAAGTATTTTAAACAGCAAAACCGCAAAATCCGCAGCCAAGCCAGCCAATCCTGTTTTCGCTAAAATCCCATATACAATTGACCAAGGAAAAAAATAAGTTTCCAGTTCGTGAAAGCACAAAATCAAAAGTGAATTCTGACCACAAAAATTTAAGGGTATTTTTAATAATTTCATTTTGCCACCAAATCTGGCAATCCAAAATACAACATAGCAGATCAATACCGCCCCTATAAGACTGAACACTCCGGCATCTATCGTATTATCACGCAAATTAACTCTGATGTCAAATACCGCCTCAAACACCCATACTCCAGCCGCAAATAGGAACAACCAGACATTAATTGGTCTATCCAAAAACTGTCTGCTTCGCAATCGATATCCCACATAAACAAACAATGCGCAAACTGCCCCTGCCTGCAGGCTCCAGGGCAGCCAGATATATTGGGATGAAACATATGCCATATACGCTAATAGAAGGACGATCATCATTCCCTCTCTCATTTTCCCAAAATATTTCACAATCAAAAGTGCCCAAAATAATGCCAGCAAAAACCAAATCTGCCCAATTCCTTTTATAAGAAACGGTTTTTCAAAATCAATGCAGGAACCATAAAGAGATGCATATCCCCACCTAAACAAATCCTGAAATACCTTATCCGGCATTCCCTGTACCAGATTTGCTAATGCTGACAATACGCACACCCCTACGCAAGTTATCGCATAAGGCAAAATGAGCCGTTTCACCTTTTCCTTTTTAAAACAACGAAAATCCTTTTTGTCGGATATAAAGTACCCGCTGCAAATCAAAAAAAGCGGCATATGAAATGGATAAATCATGCGATCCGCATACTCCCACCCCATATGTCCGATGATTACACACAATATGGCTAAGCCTTTAACTGCATCTATATATTCAATTCGTTGATTCTTTACTGCACTACACACGTCACTTCTTACCTTTCATCATGAGCCGCTATAAAACCGCATTTCCCTGGCACCGCCTATCACTTTTAGTTTCATCTTCCTTATAAGCTTCCAGTTCGTGAAGGCAGCATCTATCGTATTATTACGCAAATTAACTCTGATGTCAAATACCGCGTCCACCCATTAAAACTTTCCATATAAAAGGAAAATACCTTCTTAAAATTGCAGCACAAGCAATGCATATAATTAATACAATTATCGGCATAAAGATATAATCCAGTAAAGCAAATACGCTTTGGGTTCCAAATACAAGCAAAAATATTTTTTCCAATCCCTCCAGCCAGAGATCATGAAAACAGTATATGAAAAAAGAAATACCCATCCACCATTTGGGAGGCTTGTCATAATCAATGCCATCAAAAGCCCACCAAATTGCCACACATAACACCATCACCAGAAATGTATTTCTTCCTATTTCATATCCCACATTACCTAAATACCAACATAGAATTCCTGCCAATGTAATCCTTGATGCATTACTTATTTTAACACTTTTTATCCTTGGTAAATCCTTATGATTAATTCCAACGTATGCCCCCAGCAAATAATATGCACTAAAGTCGTATACCCTAATATCCGTATCTCTCAATTTGAACATTATAATAAGAAGCAGCACAAACACTCCAACCGGAATATATTTATAGTTTTTCATGACGAGATAAATACATGGTGTTAATCCGATCAAAATAATCAATTCTTTCAAAAACCATAATGTATAATAGGATTGATTCCACAGCCAATCAATCCATGTCGTTATCGAAATTCCCACTGCCTCTCCGCCATTTACATATCCGCTGACTCCAGGGATTCTTGAGATCAAACAATAATATAAATAGTAAATGGAGCACCACAAGAAATATGGAAACACCACTGTAAACAGCCTTGATTTATATTTATCCAGTATCTTATTCCATTCAAAAGTTCTGAAAAATAAATAGCCCGATATCAAAAAGAAATAGGGAACGCATACGCCCACAATCATATTGTGGATGCATTCTTCCAGCCAAACAATCATTCCGCTGAAAAAATCTTCCCGCTCCAATAACCCATATACAGAAATATTACTTGTGTGAATTACAATCACCAAAAAGGACAACACAAACGAAAAATACGTTATTTTATTTCTGAAGGTTTTTTCGCCGTATTTTTGACATTGATTATAATTCATTCTTAAATCCCCCAACATGCAAATAACATCTGCCCGGTAAACAGATTAATACCTAACAATGTTTCTGATTACCTTTTTAATACACAAATTTTCAGCTTTTCTGTTTTCAGATCTACCACAGACAACAAATTTGATGGTACCTCCTCATCCTTCAAAACCAAAAAAACCGCCTTGTCATTTTCTATAGCAGTTTCCTCTATCTTTGACTTGTCAATTGCCTGCCATTCCTGTTTGATATATCCGTAGAAGTTCCTCGGATAACGTTCTCCGTTTTCTGGCTCAATATAATAAACAAAGTCAACCCCTTCATCATTTAAGTAATTTGCAATCACAATGCTGTCTTCCTGAATAATCCTTCCTTCTGCAATGATATTATTGTAGACAGGAAGCTGTATGCAATTAATGATCCATAAAGCGGTGACCACAGCAACGCCGCCGCTCAAAACGATCTTTCTGATATCCTTTTTACTTTTATATTGCAGCACCATCAGCCCGAGCATTACAATTCCTGCTATCATTACCAGCGCCACATCACTATATGCAATGAAATATCTCGATAAATTCTCCACCAATAAAAAAACAAAGCCGTCCACAATCCCCTGTGTCGTCTTTCCCTGCATGACACTGAAATAACTTGTACAGACGAGGATCACTGCCGCAATCAAAATCCACGACTTCCTTCCCAAAACCATCCTTGTCTCTTCGCACACTTTCACAGCTAACAGCAGTACCAATGGAGTCAGCATATGAATATATCGGAACAAAAACCTATGAGGAAAAATCTGCAATCCTTCTTCCGGTATTGTTGACAAAAGTACTGTTTCAAAAACCATAAATATACAAGAGGCCAATGTAAAATTCCATAAATATTTATTCTCCCCTCGAAACACCTTACGGTTCGATAGCAGAGAGGCCATAGGCGCAATTCCTGTACACAAAACAGCAAGCGCCGCATAGGAGACGGAAAGAGTCACCGTACAGATAATCGTCATCCTTGTGATCGGGAACAAATGAGAAAATTGATCCACATAGCGATTGCTCCCTTGCTCGAAACGGTTAATATATAAGATTGCAAAATACAAGACTCCTGTCAAAAAAAGATAAACGCCATCATAAGCCAGCAGCTTATAAAGCGCCTTCCATTTTTTCTGCTTTAGGCAGAACTCCCAGAAAAACAATACATTCACTATCACCGGAATAAAAAACAAATGTGTCTTGGTAAAAAAACAAAGCATTGAAAAAACAGAGCTCAAAACCACCCATTTCATACTTTGCCATCCACTTTCATGTGTACAATATAAAAAGTAAACCGTCCACATAAATAATGGAAAGCTTACTACCTCCTGCATCAGGTAACCGCACTCAAACATATAGGGAAGCATAAGAGATATACCGGAAAAGAGCAGGGCATGCTTTTGGTCTGTCAATACTTTACACGCCAGCTTCCAGGTAGGGAATATTGCAGAGCACATTGTTACAACCCCAAGCAGCCTCATAATAAATAAAATTCTTTCCGGAGAATAAAAGAAATATGTTAAGGAAAGCAATACAGAATAAAGCACAGAATTGTAAGTTGCCGGAGCTCCATTATATCTGAATTTTCCACTATAATGAAAAGACTTCGCCAGTTCCAGATACAGCTCTTCATCACATCCGATATGAACAGTCGATGTGATAAAGGAAATAAAAACACCATATACAAGTATACTGACCAGATATATCCCAATTATTTTTTTTGTTTCTTTCGTCATCCTTCGGCAGTCCTTTCAATATACTTTCTTTTGGTACATTCCGATAATATAGTCACAGATTCTGTCTACATTTTCAAGCTCCAGGTCGGCATAAAGCGGCAATGTCAAAACCTGTCTGCTTATGCTTAATGCCACCGGTGTCCGGCTTACATCGAATCGCCCTTTATAACAATCAAATGTATTTGTCAATGGATAAAAATACTTCCTGGCAAATATTTCATGCTTCTCCAGACATGAATATACCTCATTTCTGTCCGCTCCAAAAGCCTTCTCTTCAAAAACCACCGGATAATACGCATAATTCGGCTGTACATCCGGTTGTTCCGGATTCAGCTTTATTCCATCTATTCCCTGCAGACGACTGTTATAATGCTCAACAACCTTTCTTCTTTTCTCAATTTCTTCATCAAGATGCCGCAGGTTACAGATTCCCATCGCCGCACAAAATTCATTCATTTTCGCATTCGCGCCGATGCCGTCCACGGTCTCCGGATCCCTGATACCGAAATTCTTTAATTGATAGATAGCTTTCCCCAGCCTTTCGTCTTTAAAACAAACTGCACCGCCTTCTATGCTGTTAAAAACCTTGGTTGCATGAAAACTAAAACAGGACACATCTCCATAAGTTCCTATGCCATTTCCTTTATAGCGGACTCCGAAAGTATGTGCTGCATCATAGATTACCTTCAATCCGTATTTTTGTGCAATTTTTTCAATTTCTTCTACGTTACAAATATTTCCGTAAACATGTACCGGTACAATGGCGCTTGTCCTGTCCGTAATCAGACTCTCAAGCTTCTCCATATCCAAAGTATAATCATCCGGATTTATATCGCAAAAAACCGGGGTCAACCCATTTCTGACAATCGCATGAGTTGTGGAGGCAAATGTAAATGGTGTCGTAATCACTTCCCCATGCAGATTAAGAGCCTGGAGAGATAATTCTAACGCCATATGTCCATTAGTAAGTAAATCAATATTTTCTACGTCAAGATACTTTTTAAGCTCCGCCTGCAAATGCTTATGTTTGATTCCCATATTGGTAAGCCAATGCGACTCCCAAAGGTCTTTAATTTCTTCCATATACTCGTCCAGTTCCGGCATAGACGATTGCGTAACTAAAATTTTATCTTCCATTTTGACGTCTCATTTCTTCTTTCATATCCTGCAGCATCCTGCGATAATCATATTGAGGCTCATATAGAAGCTCCTTTCTCGCTGCCGAAATATCCATAATATATTGAGGAGCATTCGTCATTTCCGGTTTCATAAGTATATTAGACTTATGCCCTTCTTCGCCAAATATATCTACAATTCCCTTAATCTGATCAATTAGTGAGGTTCCAATTCCCGTCCCAACATTATAATACCCGGAATCTCTGTCTACAAATAAAGCCTTATAGAGCATTTGGCAAAAGTCCTTAACATAAATCATATCCTTTTGACGGTCAGGATTTCCCCAAACCTCAATATCATCTCCTGCAATCGCTTGATCTATCAATATTCTATAACCTATCTTGCGTTTTTTCCCATCGACATAATAATAATCAATCGGTGACCAAAGATAAATTGTAGGGAGCCTGAACACAAACTTTTTTAACCCATACATTTGATGGTAATTTTCTATCATATCCACCGCAAAGTTTTTACTCATTACATATATTGTATGATCCGTAGTAAAGCTAAACTTTCTGGGCATATCGACCTTCAACAACGGGTCATCTTCCGCATAATCCTTTATATCTCCAAAGCTTTGTGAAAATAATATTCTATCTGCTTTCACTTTTCGGCAATACTCCAGAATATTAAGATTCCCGGTAATGTTAACATCTATATAACGATATGGGTCATATCCTTCCATCCTTGCAGGCATCAATCCCGCAAGATCAACAACCGCATAAACATTCTCAGGAAGCTTATCGAACTCTTCTCTTTTGGTGATGTCTACCTGATAGTAATCCACACCCATCTTTTGAAAATAGTCTGTCTCTCTGCTTCCGGATGCCACCAGTTCAAATTCCGATCCCGAATAATTATTCAAATAATAGTCGATAAAATATTTTCCTGTGTCACCACTGGCGCCAAAAACTACAATTTTTTTCATGTATCTTTTTCTCCTTTCTCTTGAAGAACCACATATTTCCGGAGCATTTCTTTAATTTCATCCCTGGAGTTAAACATCATAACATCTATAATAGAAAGATTTTCCTGAAATTCATTATCAAATTGCTTATATTCAATTGCATTCGTCTTCAAAAAGCTTAACTTGATTCCTTGCTTTTGAAAGTCCGTATACGAATACAATTGCCGGCCTCCAATTGCATTATAGTATTCTGTTGCTCCCAATAATTTGCAAATTGCCAATACTTTTTCTTGCCCCTTTAAAGAGCAATCCTTTTTTAAGGACGAGGAAACTATAAATTCTGTTTTGATATCAAGATAATCACATATACTATGAAACGATTCTTCGACATACTCAGCCAAATTCGGTTTCCCGCAAAAAAGAATTTTTTGCACCAGAGGATAAATTTCTTTATAATAAGGCGCTTTTCGATATGCCCCCTCTAATATTCTCAAATTCTTTTCAATTAATCTGGCATCATTATTGACCGCAATTTCATTGATTCGCTTAAATGGGCTGGCTCCTAACATCGGTACATTAAAATATTGCGGCTGTCCATTTATTAAGATTCTGTTTCGATTGATCCAGCCCCCTTTGATAAAATTTACATCATCATATATAACATATTTATCAACTGCATTCATAAGCTGCCAATATCCAATGTACGGAAAAAAATACGGCTGCATGATTCCAATTCGCATATTTTTGCCTTCCTTACTATTTACCTGACTTAACAAAATATAACCAATACTTTATTCTTGCCTTTGCAATATAAATCCATGGTACCTTATACATCCTCCTATGAATATAATTTCCATATTCAGCAATTTTTTCTTTATTAAAAGAAATTCTATACTCGAAATGACTATCTTCGTCCAATTTCCATGCCTCTTCTGCATTGGTTGCGCTTTTTTTCATATTGACCCCGCTTCCGTCATTTCCCCAATTTCTGGCCTTGGAAACTTTCGGTGCCACAAAATACTTATCTGCACACAATGCAAAAATAGTTCTGACGGTGTCACATAAACAAATCTTTCCGGAATCGGTCCAGAAAATAGGATTTTTCCCACAAAGAATTCCTTCAATATACTGCTGATAACAGATCTTACTTCTTTTTAGCAGTCCTTTGACCTTGTACGGATTTTTCCCTACATCAATCAGCAGATAATCCGTTAAAATCCTTTCCATTTCCCTTTCCTTATCTCTCCAGCTCCCAAGCCCATAGGCAGGGCAATTTTGTTGAAAAAAGGCAGTATCATCATCGAGCTCCCACGGTCCTCTATCCTGAAGGGCACATATATTCAGCACTCTTTCATCGCTTTCAAACAACATCAATCCTTTATTCATATATTCCAGAAAATTATAAGAAAATTCATTATCATCTTCTGTTGCTATCCACCTGTCGAACTTATCTGAAACCAGATCTTTCAAATACCTGAAATTTTTATTAGGTCCCAGGTTCTTTTCCTGATAATATATATGAGTTTCCTTAAATCCCTTGAGATCTTTTTGCAGATAGGCACAGATCTTATTGTACCCATCCTTATATTTCTCAGCCGATGGGTAATCTACTGATATAAATAATTCCGTTTTCTCCGCAAATCTGCATTTGCTAAGTGATTCCAGACATCGTTGAAGATGCTCTGCCCTGTTTAATGTCGGAATGATAATCGGAGCAAAAATCATTTCTTCCATACTTAAAACCCCACTGTTTCTTATAAGCCCTTGCCATATTCCCTTAAAGCTTCGACAATTTTATCACAGGCATGTCCGTCTCCATACGGATTGACTGCCTTTGACATCCTCATATATTTTTCTTTGTCTGTAAGTATCCGCCATATTCCATGATACACATCGCTCTCTTCCACTCCAACAACCTCCACTGTCCCTGCCTCTACTGCTTCAGGTCTTTCCGTTTCCGTTCTCATCACAAGAACCGGTTTTCCAAGTGCAGGCGCTTCCTCCTGCAAACCGCCGGAATCCGTCAATACTAGGTAACATAAGTTCATCAGATTATGCATATCCTCCACATCAACCGGATCAATCAGCACAACTCTTTCATGCCCTGACAATATATCATTTACCGTTCCCCGAACCTTGGGATTCATGTGCACCGGATAAATGACAACGACATCCTTAAATTCCTCAACGACTCTTTTTACGGCACGGCAAATGTTTTCAAGCGGGACACCCAGATTTTCCCTTCGATGCGCTGTCATCAAAATATATCTGTTTTCCTTTTCGAATTTCACCTCACGAAGACTCTTATCCTTAAAAACATAATCATTTTTAATTGTTAATTTCATTGCATCAATTACGGTGTTGCCTGTCACAAAAACATTCTCTGTGAGATTTTCTTTTTCCAGATTTTTTCTGTTCCCTACTGTGGGGGCAAAATGAAATGTAGCTATCCTGCCTGTCAGGTTACGGTTCATCTCCTCCGGAAAAGGCGAATATCTGTCATAGGTACGCAGCCCTGCTTCTACATGGCCTACCGGTATTTGCTGATAAAATGCCGCAAGCGCAGCGGCAAAGGAAGTTGTGGTATCGCCATGCACTAATACAATATCCGGACTTTCCTTTACCAATACCTCTTCGATTCCGGATAGTATTTTGGTTGTAATTGTCCCCAGCGATTGGTTCGGTGTCATGATGTCCAGATCATAATCTGCCTTAACCTGAAAAATCTCCAATACCTGATGCAGCATTTCTCTATGCTGACCGGATACGCATACAATACCTTCCATATTCTTTTCTTCTGAAACTCTCTTCACTAACGGACACATCTTTATAGCTTCCGGTCTGGTTCCAAACACAAACATTATTTTCATAACAGCAATACCATCGTTCTTTCCTGTAATTATGCTTCACCTTTCAGATCGCTTATCATTTCCCTTTAACAGTGACTGCACTTCTCTCACCAATTGAAACATAAAGATCTTCCAACTGAATTTGTCATATTTTATTTCATTAAAAATGTTTAAAATCTTCTCTGTCGTCTTTGTCTCACTATAATTTTCAATAGCAATTTTTCGCGTCTTTTCTGATAACTCAAGATACTCTTCACTGCTTAAGCCTCCGACAGCCTCCCACAAATTCAATATATGATCGGCATCTTCCTCATCAACCGCTAAGATTCTGTAATCCTCATGAAAAAATTTATCGACCAGCACCTTTTCTGTATAAGGGGCAACCGGAATAGAAATAATTCCTCTCTGTGCGGCATCCAATATGGTTGTTCCCATGCCTATATATAATTTTGCACGTTCATAATATTGCTCCAATGCATCGTAATCTGTTTTTCCGTGCAGAGTAACCAGATTTTTTGTTTCCGCATCTAATGCCTTAATTTTATTTTTTAATTTGTCAATATCCGAACCATAGGACACAATATCCAAATGAATCTTATCTTTATTCTCCAGCTTTTCAATGAAATCAATCAATCCCAGTAAATAGCCCTTAAACGGAAAATCCGCCCGGGCAATTGCCAATATGTTAAGCTTCGGCTCCTGGGCTCTTCTTTCCAGCTGGCTGTCACTGACGGTCACAATATTGATGGGAACTCTGGCTATCTGATACATGGACGCATCATTTAAATATTTCTTTTGAAAATAATTTTGTGTATATCTTATGGTCTGCTCGTCCATACACAAAATTCTTTTTGACTGCAATAACTTAAATAAACTTCTTGCTCCAACTGATTTTAATATCTTTTTGACTAAAGGGAATCTGCAATTTGCGCCAATCGCCAATACTTGAAAATGCACTGCATACAAAATTGTTTTCATACTCCGCCGCTTTAATGAATAAAGACGAACAAAATCTTCCCAAAAGAAGGTAATTACCCTTACTTCCTGGTCGGTACTGATAAACTTACCCAGTTCTTTATTACTCTCCCAATCATGAAGCTGGCAAATCATTACTCCTGACTGTTCAAATCTTTTCCGCATACTTTCATCAATCGTTCTACAAAGAATTTTTACGCGGAATCCTTCTTTTATGATCTGCCTACTTATTTTTTCAATCAGGAGTTCACAACCGCCCACCAATATATCTTTGTAATAAAATACATACTCCGTCATTTCATTTTCTCAATGCTTTCTTTTATTTGTTCAAACCTCTTTTCCCACGTATTTTCCTCCAAAAATTTCATTTGAGTCTCCCTAGAATACTTAGGCGGAAATCCGCTTTGAGCAAGCCGACCAACCAATTCGCAGTACTCTTCCGGCGTATGATAGAAATATATATACTCCTCAAACCGCTCTATTTCCGGATAATACACAGAAATAATGCACTTGCCGAAGCTGATATATTCATACAGCTTTACCGGATCCACGGAAAGAACAATATCATTCACCACAAAGGGCATGATTAGACAATCGTAGTCCCTAATCTTATCATACAATGCATGATGCTCTACCACCCCTTCATAATACAACCTGTCCTTCTTAACATAATTATTCCCGGAAACCAGGCCGATAAAATGATATTCAATATTACTGTACTTCTCTAAGCTTTGGACAACAGTCGAATAATCCATCCATTCAGAAATTGTTCCGATATACCCCAGCTTATAAATTGATTTTTTCTCAGCCTGATCCAACTCATAGATATTTTTAAGGTCATATCCGTTCCGTACCAAAACCACATCGGCACCAGAATGAGCAACATAACCTTCCATCTTTTCCTTCAGAAGACTGCCGGTGGCAAATATTAGATCCGAACGACCAGCCAGACACTTTTCTTCCTCATTGATGATTTTTCCCTTTTCTTTGTCTCCGCTTAAAGCTGCATGATTATCCATACAGTCGTAAATAATTTTGCCGGAATAATCAACCGGAATAAATTTTTCAAAGAGAGGGTGCCCTACCCAGACCGCATCATATTTCCTCACATTTCTCATACGCCAACGAATAACCTGGTTCATCAAAGACTGTAAGATCGGAACCTTATCATATAACGGCACCACATATATTTTTTTGTACTTATCGGGATATGGATTATTTCGCTGCATCCGCTGACGGCTTATCACATTCTTTGGAAATAAAACTGTTACGTCATATTTCAGAGCTAATTTTGAAGCCAGTATCTGAGGTCTCTGCCAGATCCACCGCCAGTCAATCCACATCAAATATAAAATCTTCATAGTTTTCCATTTTTTCCATTCTTAAAATCTACAATACCCCTCCACATCGCCCTGACCATATCCGGCTTTCCGCTCAGCAGCCAAATCATCGCCCAGCACAGCCTATTAAACAAAAAATAAATGGCAAACACCGCAAATCTCATTTTCATATGCATCCGGTTACACAATAACCAGTTTCTGGAAATATAGTAAGCATTGGTCGGGTTATTATTTCCTCCGGTAGAACCATTTACCTTATGGTAAACGACTGCCCCTCCACAGTATGAAATTCCTATCCCCTTATTGCCTGCCCTCATACTGTATTCTGTATCTTCGTAATATAAAAAAAACCTTTCGTCAAGCAGCCCTGCTTTCTCTACAATTTGATCCGACAAAAGCATGCAGCAGCCATTGGCAAACGTACATACGTCTTCTATGTCAAACTGCCCTTGGTCCGTTTCTCCTGCGCCTCTGTGTTTTGCCTTTTTTAGAACAGCCGACAATTCTCCTCCTGCGCACCAAATCATGTCCCGGTTATCCGAATATAGAATTTTGGGAACCACAATATGCCCTGTCCGCCTTTGTAAATCAACCATCTTTTCAATGGACCATGGTTCTATTTCCGTATCGTTATTCAACAGCATAATATACTGACACTTCTGTTCAAGCGCCCATTTGATTCCTTCATTATTGGCCTTGGAAAATCCATAATTTTCCTTCAGCCGGATCAAATGAACCCCCCTATTATCCGCATAGAAGCTCTCTAACTCTTCCACGGAACCGTCAGTGGAAGCATTATCCACAACAACGATTTCAATTTTCTCCGTACAGTCACTTTTTAATATAGAGTCAATACAGGCCTTATTATATTTCATGCCGTTATAATTAACCAGAACAACGCATATCATATTTTCATTCCTTATGCTTTTTGCAAATTGTAACACATTTTAGGTATAATAGCAATTAAAGCAAGGTTTCCACTATCTCTTTCATCACGATATCAACGAATGCACGCCCTCCATCTACGTTCAAATGATCCGCATCCATAAACCAATCATAATTCTGATAAAAACGTTCATCGTGTGAATAATCATAATAGGCCACTTTTTCGCTTATCGAAATTTCTTCCATCAAATTCTCCAATATTTCCTTTCGAAAATCCGGCACGGAGCTTTCTATTGCATCATTATATTCTTTTGAAAACGGTGTGGTTATTAAAACCGGCGTAATATTTTTCCTTTTGCACAATGCTATTATTTGATGAACCGCATCTATTTCTGCATTGTTAATGATCAGCTCACCATCCGGCTTCATAATATTCAAATGTCTGTCAGCCGCCGCCTGCGCAGATTGTTTTACATAATCAGCATGATCTTCTGGCGTTATGTTCGTTTCACTTTGCTCTTGATCCGGTTCCATCAGTTTAAGAAATAATTCCTCATATGCGCTTAACGCCGGAAACTTTTCTACAAGGAAATCCGTTTGCAAATTGTATTCTTTGATATATTCCTTTGGAAGAAACTTGTAATATCTCTTATTAATGGACTCAAAACTTTCTCGTTCCGTTTCATCGATTCCAAGCAAAGAAAAATAGGAAATCGGAATAAACATAATTCCGCCTTCCGCCAATCGATCCTCATAATAGGACAAAATCCTGTAATCGTAGGTCAGCGACTGGGATGACAAAGCAAAATTAAAGCAAACATAGCCCTCCAGATCCGAATAAACAAAATCTCCGCCATGACTTGATCCGCAATTCGAAATCGTGATTCCATTTGGAACATCTCTGAACTTTGCCGTTCCGTCTTCACCTTGAGTTTTATTCTTATATACGGCATTAACCGGCAAAACAACCGCCAGCGCAAGTAATGCGGCGCATATTACTTTGCAAATAAGCTTTTTCATTTCACCTAAAACTGAAAATAAACAAAATCAGCCGCTACCCCTTTCTGTGAAAAAAATACGATCGCCAAGAGAAGCGCAATATAACAGCTCCATCTGACAGCAGCTTTCTTTTCACTGATTTTTTCTATAACATCTACTTTTAGCGAGAACCAATCATAAACGAGCAATACCGAGACAGCAGCCAGGATATAGATAATCTTATATCTGTTCAAGCCCAGCTCCGCCGCACCGTTCATGATATATGCAGCCGGCTGCATAATGCCTGATAATGCATACCGAAAAACATAGAAAGCATCTTCCACAGATTCCGCTCTGAAAAATACCCACGCTGCATTGCAAAAAATATAAGTAATCACAATCCTCAAAAATCGTTTAAAACGAAACTTTTCTTTAATTTTCCTTTTCCCTTTAAGGGCTATGCTTTCAACAATCTACCCTGCTCCATGTATTCCGCCCCAAATCACATAGGTCCAATCAGCACCATGCCATAATCCGCTGCACAAAAAGGTAATCATAAGATTTCTGCAATGCTTCAGCCGGCTGCACCTACTTCCTCCTAATGGAATGTAAAGATAATCCCGAAACCACGTTGATAAGGAAATATGCCATCTGCTCCAAAATTCTTTGATTGATGACGCAAAATAAGGGCTTTTAAAATTCTTCATCAAATTGATGTCAAACATTTTGGCCGCTCCGATCGCTATATCAGAATATCCCGAAAAATCACAATAAATCTGAAAAGCAAAGGCCACGCTTGCCGCAATCAGAGGAATGCCTTTATAGGCAGTCATATTTCCGTATATTTTATCTACATACACTGCCAGCATATCGGCTAAAACAAGCTTCTTATAATATCCCCATGCCATAAGCTTCAACCCATATGTTACTTTTTGATAATCAAATCTATGCTCCTGATTCATTTGCGTCAAAAGGCTGGAAGACCGCTCAATAGGACCTGCCACCAGTTGGGGAAAAAAGGAAATAAAAACAGCATATTTGCCAAAATGATGCTCCGCCTGCACCTCGCCTCTGTATACATCAATCACATAACTCAAAGTCTGAAACGTATAGAACGATATCCCCACAGGCAGCATCAGCTTTAACGTCATTGGTTTTAACGGAATTGCCAGCGCACTGGCAGCATAAAATACATTGTCCATAAAAAAGGAGAGATATTTGAATAGAAACAGCACTGACAGGCACAAAAAAACCGCCCCTCCCAATATGAGTTTTCTCATCAACAACTCTTTACTTTTCTCAAGCAGACGTGCGCACCCATAGGAAATGATTGTGGTAAACAAAATCAATAGAACATATTTTACATTCCAGCTCATATAAAAATAATAGCTGGAAACCAACAATAATACCCATCTATATCTGTGGGGAAGAGCCCAATACAAAAGAAATACAATTGGAAAAAATATTGCGAAGCTTAACGAATTAAATAACATTTTGGAATTTCACCTTTCGTATCATTCTATTACCATATTGACCATACATTTGTAACTTGATCTTCGCTTTTATTCCATATCGGTATGAGCCTTCCAAATGCTGTCATAATCATAATTGAAATAAAAATCAGAAATATTTTTCAAATATTCCCTGTAATTATCCTTTTCTAATCTATACTTTCCCTCTTTGATCCAGTATAAGATTTGTGTACATACCTCAGTTGTGTAATGAACATCATCGATATAATTACTTAGATTACAGGTCAAATCATAGTTATCCGCAAAAGAAAATAACCGGACATTATCATATTCCAAAAGCTGTTCTATCACGAATTGCTCCATATACAACCGCCGATTCAATATCTCATCTCCGGCCTGATGCACGGAGTCCCACCACAAAATGCTATATGGCGGGAAAAAAATATAAAATGTTGCGTCCGGTTGCTCCTCGATCCGGGAAATAACATTTTTCTCCAGATTTTGTTCTAGTCTTTTGATCATCTCCTCGGTTTCTGACTCATCCGCAAGCTGATTTTCTTTAGGGGGTCTGTCATAGTTATTTAGCGCCGTTATCTCTCCCGCGGAATCCTTCTTATCACCTGAAACCGATGTCGTATCATCATAGCCTAAATCAGCAGATTCCTCCTGGCTTGTCTGCCCGCTGCAAAGAGGCCGTATTATTTCTCCTAAAAGCACATCCCCATTCAGCAGATAATTAACATCATTCCACAAATCATCGTCGTAAAGATATTCCGGATAATCCTCATAGGCCAGCAAATCAGGCTCCGCCACAAACCACTTCGGATCAAGCCCCCATATTACCATATTCAGATCCTTATTCTCACGAAATCCCACTGACAGATTATCACTGACTTTTTTATATGCCTCTGCCGGAAACGGAACACAAATAAATTTTTTCCCAAAAAGAACCTCCGCTTCCTCAGCCCGAAATCCCCTCGAAGTTGAAGATCCGGTAATGATTGCTTCATATTTTGAGTTTCTTGTTATTCCATCGTTTATGTAAATTTTGCTCGCCGAATAATCCATATCGACTATCGGTGCATGATAGTGCGCATAAGGATCTACATAAATTACAATTGTGGCAATCAATAAAATCAGCGCTCCGGCACTGCCAAATAATCCCAAACACCATTTTTTAGCATCCATTCTGTTTTAAAACCTCGCATAGATATATGTCGTAACATGTGAAAAAGAAAGCAGACATATTATGAATATCACCAATACCCAAATTGCATTCCACAATGTATATTTCATCTCATCTGCTTTTTCTTTTGCGTTTTTACAAAAAAACACCATAAATCCGGTCATCAGGAAAAACGCTGCCGCATAGATCACATCCGGTATATAAATGCCCAAAATTTTTTCTGCATCCTCTAACCGGAAAGCGGAACCCACTATCGGCGATAAAGTTCCCCATCCTCCTTTTACGATAGCAAAGCACATTCCCTTAAGGGTGTGAAAATTTCCCGATCTGAAAACAATCCATGCAAAATTAACAAATAAAAATGTGATTGCCTGGCTTATAATCTTAGGGATTTTTTCAATATAACATTTAAATCTTCTGTTGAATATCATGGCTATTCCATGTATTCCACCCCAGATAATGAATGTCCAGCTTGCACCGTGCCACAAACCACTGCACAAAAATACAATTAATATATTCAGGTAAGTTCTTTCTCTTCCCCTTCTGCTTCCTCCAAGCGGAATATATAAATACCTTGTAAAAAATTTCGTTAATGAGATGTGCCATCTGTCCCAAAACTCTTCAATCGTTCTTGCTTTATACGGAGAATCAAAGTTATCTGAAAGCTTTACTTGCAGCATCCGGCTGATTCCGATTGCCATATCGCTATATCCGCTGAAATCAAAATAAATTTGAAATGTGTATGCCAAAGACACAACCAATGCCGTTGTTGTATTTAACTTATTAACATAAGTATAACCTGCGTCCGTGACCTTTAGCAGCATATCGGCAATTAATACCTTTTTTCCCAATCCCATAACAAAAAGGTAAAAACCTGATGCTATATTATTCCAAAATTCCTCTTTATTCTGCTTCACCGACATTTGCACCAGATCCTCGAATCTGGTTATCGGTCCCGATGAAACCTTAGGAAAATATGCCGCATAGAATATATAATCTAAGAATGAGCATTTCACTACATCCCGTCGATATACATCCACAATAAAAGCAATGTTCTGGAATGTGATAAAGCTAATGCCAAGGGGCATAATAACTTCATTGATTCGAATTTGTGTTTTAAACACCAAATTTATATTGTCTATAAAGAAATTATAGTACTTAAAGTAAAATAGAACGGCTAAATTTGCGAATATACCCAAGCACATTAATGCTTTCCGAATATTACGCCGTCCATCACCTGCCAAGTATAATAATCGATAAAGTAAAAAATTGCCGGCGCATAAAATAAGAAATATTCCAAAACCGGACAGTCCGGCATAGAAATAAAAAATGAAAGAAAAAGCTATTAAAACTATTTTTGACAAATCTTTAAATTTGCCATTTTCTCTCCCATACACCAGATAATATACTAATAATGCCAATGGAAAAAACAGCAGTACAAAAATATACGAATTAAAAAGCATATGCCTCCTCTCCTATCCTTCAATTATGTTACAAATTTATCCATACATATTCAGGATCTTGTCTACCATATTGTTATCACTGTATTTTTCCACCGTTCTCCGGATATTTTCCCGTGACAGCTGTTTCCTTTCAATCTCTCTTATTGCCGTCAAATAAGTATCCGCCATACAGTTTTCAACCACCACTCCATTTTCATTACAAACCAACTCTTTAACAGCGCTTGTTCCCAATGCAATCACCGGCGTCCCGCAAGCCATCGCTTCAATAGTAACCAGCGAAAAAGACTCCTCCCTTGACGGATTAATAAATACGCTCGCCCGGGAATAGAGTCCTGCCAGTTCATTGACACTATCCGTATGCATAATCCCGATTATTTTTGAAGGCAGCTTCTTAATTTGTAATTTGGAAAGCCCCACCAAAACAATTTGATATTCTTCCGGAAGCTTGTCCGCCAATGCAATAAAATCCCCCAAGCCTTTTCGCTTATCCCAAACATTAGCGACCCCCAATAATACTTTCTTTTCACTTGATATATGGTATTTCTGCAGTACGTCTGCGTCAGAAACATATTGATATCTGTTTAAATCGATTCCGTTGCTCACCACTTCTACCGGATATTGTCCTAAGAAAGATTGCTGCACCAGGGATTTCATCCATTCTGAGGGAACAATAATGGTCAAATTGTTTAACTTCCCAAACATCGCCTTTTTCCCTTGATAATTTCTGGAAGAGGCATCCCGCAGAAGACTTACCGGATACTGCATCTTATTTGGGCACTGAGAACAACCCTCTTTCCATTTATCGCATCCTGCTGCGGTAAAATATGCGCAATGTCCCGTAAACGGCCAGCAATCGTGAAAGGTCCAGAACAGCTTTCCCTGAAACTCATCTGCAAGATAGCGAAACAGAAGCGGTAAATACAGGTAATATCCATGCAAATTATGAAGATGAATAATATCGGGATTTTCCTCCCTTAAGCGCCTGATCAGTCTTTTCGTTGCAAAATAAGAACCATATCCTTGTCTGTCAAATATGGTATTAATTATTACATGCCCCCAAAAAGAAAAAAAGCCTCCGAATCTTACACAGGGAAGATCCTGACATACCTTCCTGCGTCCAACACAGGAAAGCGTCCAAAAGCCTGATTCTTCTGCTCTTTTTTGGATAGCAAGCATAATTTTCCCCGTGCTTGTATTACAGACGGTATTTATTTGAATTAACTTTTTCCCCCGGACTGACGTCTCATTTTTTGACTTCATTCTTTCTCTTCCAATTCTCTGATCCTTTTTTCCATCATACTGATTTCCTGGATCAATGTTCTGATCTTAAGGGTCTGCCTGGAAACAATAGATGTCAACGTCATTAAAATTGCTATAATAAAAGCAATACACAATACATACAGACCGTTCATATTGCTTTCAATTCCTAAAATACGCACAAAGCTTACCAACAGCTGAGGAAAGAAGATCATAATGCCCATCACCACACCTGCTGCCAGCCAAAGCAGCGTATATTTCAGTTCAAGCATTCTCTTTTTTAAATAATACAATACCAAAACAAAATAGCAAACTACCGCTATCGAAAGAGTGATACGCAATGTAAACGGAATCATTTCTGCCTCCTAACCCCAAAGCTGAGCCTTCGAATCAGCATCGCCAAGGTGACCTTAATCATATAATAAACGGACTTTTTTAACGTGATAGAGCTTTCTCCCTTTTCTCTCTCCCTCATGACCACCGGGTATTCCTTTATTTTACCTCCGTGAACCGCCGCAATCACCATAGCCTCCGGCTCCGGATAATCCGCCGGATAGTCCTCTGCAAATATCCTGATAAATTTTCGGTTTACCGCCCTGTAGCCGCTGGTAATGTCCCGAACCCGAACCCCTGTCAAAAGCCATGCCAGACTGCTTAAAAATTTGATGCCTGTCCTTCTTAAGCGGGAAGATTGAAACCCTTCCCGCTCCACAAACCGGGAGCCAATCACTACGTCCGCCTCTTCACCTTCAATCAATCGGAGCATTTCCTGCAAAAAGCTCACATCGTGCTGCCCGTCTCCGTCAATCTGCACTGCGACATCATAACCGTTATCCCGGGCATAGCAGTATCCTGTCTGAACGGCACCTCCGATTCCCATATTAATTGGCAGATTCAAAACCTGATATCCTCTTTTTCGGCAAATCTCTTCCGTGTTATCCGAAGAGCCATCATTTATAACCACATAGTCATACTGCCCGTAATTCTGTACAATATTATCAACTACCTTTTCAATATTCTCCGATTCATTGTACGCCGGAATAATTAACAGACATTTCATTTCCTTATCCCTCATCTGCTTTCACTTTACTGCCACTCTTTAATGCCGGTACTGCCGATCAATCGAAGCAAAAGATCATCTTCATTGCAGATCACCTGATAGATGCTTCCATCTTTAATAGCTTCCGGCTCCTCAAATAATTCTGCATAGGACTTGATAAACAGCTCATCTGCATGAAATACTACTACGTATTGACAATCCTGCAAATGCTTTTTCCATTCATCCGCCGCTAAAACCCAAGAAGAATAATTCGTCACGTTCTCCTCCCCATATAGTTCACGCTTCTCCTGATAAAGCTCTTTGGAGGCTACAATATCCCAGCCCCAATGATCGGAAATGATCGGACAGACCGTATTTCGGAATATATATTCAGAATACCCGCTGCTGCTGCTGCATACAAAATAGGCTTTCTCTCCTCTTCGTGCTACACTTTGAAGAATTTCTTCAATCTGCTCATGACCGTAAATAACTTTATCTGTAGTATGTTCCTCTATGTCCTTCGCCTCCACCACGATTCCCTCAACAGGCATACTAATGACAAAGAAAAGGGCAAGCGCATAAACAAGATAGTCTCCTTTTTTTGTTCCTCCCGACCTCACTCCGGCCTTACTGTATATCAAATAAAAAATCGCAATAATCAATCCGCAAAGATAGGGCGCTAAATAGCGGTCAAAGGAGGTCAGGCTCATAGCTTCATGTAAAGTAAATGTAAACATATAGACTACCAGCATAAAGGCACACAATACCAAACCCGCAAGCCAGGCGGCTCCCGTGAAAACATTCATTCTGGCCTTTTCATCCTGCCAAAAACCAAAATATCCCAATGATAAAACCAAAAATGTCAGAAGTAAGAAGAAATCCATAAAAGAAACTGTCAAAAATCCGACATGGTATGTTTCTCCATCAAACAACTCTATCACAAAGTTATCCCATGTCTTGTACTGATACTCCTCTCCTTCCCCCGACAGAATCCTTTTCAATCCGTCTAATGTGATTCCACTACCGCTTATAGCCGTCGACTCAATTGAAATTTCCTTTTCCGCAGAAACTTCCTGCGGTGCGCCGTCTTTTCCTGCTTCCTCACCTGCAATTTTTACTGCCGCATTACCATAAACACTTCTTACGGGAAGACTCACATAAATCTGCCAGCTAAAAAACAGTACCAGAATCATAATTACACATACGACCGGATAAAGAAGCTTCCTGATTTCTATCTTTTTATTCCTGATCTGCATAACTGCCATATCCACAAACATGATCAGCGCCAGCATTCCCGCAAAGACCAGACCAATATCCTTAATCAAGGTCAGCGCTGCAAGGGCGCATGCAATTCGGATATAATTAAACTTTGCGGTCTTATCGTCATAATAGCAAATAAGAACATAGGCGATAAGCGCCATCATCAAACCGTCCACCATAATGCTGCTGGATAAATAGGGAAAGAAGATGACCGGAATACAAATCATGGATACCATAACAGGCAAAAAGAACCTTTTCCCTCCCTTTTGGGAAAAAGGCCTGCATACAATTATCAGTATGCTCAAAATCATAGTCTGATAAGCAATAAGCAGAATATCCTCACTGAATATTCCGTTCATATACTCAAACACATATTCAATCAATGAGGCAAAGGGAAAATACCACGACAAAATCACAGTAGAGTCTGCATGTCTGGCAAAAGCATCATAATAAAACATGTCCTGCACTGCAATTCCCCAGTGACGCATATCATCCCGCATCCCCAGCCAGTCTCCATGGCTGGATATGAGAATCACCCCGAACATAATCACAAAAACCCATAATCCCGGAGACAAAAGCTCCTTAAAGTCAATATTCTTTTTATTATAAATCCAAATCGCTGCAAGAAGAGACAATACCGCCAAAAGATACACTGCCCAAACTCCCGGAATCAAACGATCAAACCACCCGAAACCATATAGAATCAGCCCTTCCACAAGCAAAGAAAAGCCTGCGGTCTCTTCAAACTTACGTCCCGTCAGCACCATAACGACCAGTGTAAAGCATAATAATGGAAGCAGGGAGGCCATAAGCCAAAATAATCTTGAGCTCTTCGCAAATGTAATGCTAAGCGCCGCTGCCTGTCCCACTTCCTCTCCGGAAACAGTACAGCCACCATGATTGCTTCCGGAAGGGATCTGCAGCATTCCCTCCTGGTCGGGCTCCAAAAGGGAAAGCCGTATGCGATACCGCTCTCCCTGAATCAGCTTTGTTTTGCCAAGTTCAAAAGTAAGTTCTCCCGATTCTCCTGACTGAAATGCCGCCTTCTGCCTTGCCTGTCCAAGTACTGCGGAATAATCATCGGAGAAAACCTCTATCTGCATATCGCATGAAAAATCATTTTCTGCATAGTATGGCACACTTACCTTCGTGATCATCTTCACATCCGGCTGCCAGGTCTGCTCCAAAACGCCGTCATCCGTACAAAAGGCAATCTGAGAATCCGGATTAGACACCACCGGCACCTGCAGATAAGAATATCTTCTTGTGAATATCAGAAGCATTCCCGCTATGATAAGCAGGAAAAACCAGTTTCTTTTTATCATAAAACCTCTTCCTTTCGCCTCTCCTGCACTCTGCCATCCACGACTTCATAGATTACATCCGCATTTTTAATAGTCGTTAAACGATGCGCTATAATAATCATAGTCTTCTCACCATGAAGATTTTCAATTGCCTCCATGACTGCCGTTTCTGTATCGTTATCCAATGCAGAAGTCGCTTCATCCAAAATCAGAATTTCCGGATCATGATATAAAGCTCTTGCAATTCCTATCCTTTGTCTTTGTCCGCCGGATAAGCGTACGCCTCTTTCCCCTACCACGGTCTCCTGTCCATCCGATAAACCGCTGATAAATTCTGTCATCTGCGCTTTTTCAAGCGCTAAATTAACAGCCTCAGCATTGATCTCATCCTCCGGAACACCAAATGCTACATTATTTTTAATGGTATCGTCAGACAAATAAATGGTCTGGGGAATGTACCCGATTGCCCTCTGCCATATGTGAATATTTTTAAACACATCCATATCATCCGCTTTGATTTTGCCATACTGTGGAATCAACAGCCCCAAAATAACATCTACAAGTGTAGTCTTTCCTGCACCGGATTGACCGATGATTGCAACCGTCTGTCCCCTTTTAATTTCCATAGAAGCATACTCAATAACATTTTCTTCTGTTTCCGGATACTGATAGCACAGTTTTTTCACACAAACTGCATTTTGCAGACTCCAATCCGCCGGCTGCTCATACTGCTTTTCCGTAACATCCTGTACGTCCTGTACTTCTTTCAGGTCTTTATATACAAGCTCTATGGAAGGCGCCGATGTCATGATATACGTCACATGCTCATTAATTCTTCCCACGGAAGGGAGCAGACGAAAAGCAGCAACCGCAAACGCCGCCAGCTGTGGAATAAACTCAAGAAAAGCTTCCTTTCTGCCAAAGTGCATTTTAAGAATAATCGCTATTAAAAGTCCTGTGATGCAGACCATTTCCACAACATACTTGGGAACTGCCGCAATAAAACGACTGTTTCTCAATGCTTTGGCATATTTTTTGTAATAATGATCATAAATATCCACAAAAAAATACTCTCTGTTTAAAACCTTTATTTCTTTGATTCCGCCCAGTGCCTGATTCATCCACTGATAAAGCTTTCCCTTATATTCCTGACAGTTCTCTCCCCATTTTTTTGCGTACTTTCTTGCAATTGCAGTAAACACGCCTACGCACACAACTAAAAGACCAATAATGATCACTGTAATTGATTTGCTGACATAGTATAAATATGCCGCCAATGCAAATCCCGTTGTTATTTCCACGATCAGTTCCATAAAGTGAATAATACCTGTTGTAAACAGCGTTGCATCTTCCTGCATACTGCGCTGTAGCACAGCTACATTTTTATTCAGAAAAAAAGTATACGGCTCATTCATATACGCCTTTAATAATCTGGTGGATATTTTTTGCTGCGTACGGTAAGAAAAAGAATAAATGAGATATTTCTGCACAATCATGTAAATATTTTTAAATACAAAAATAAAAATAATCACGCCTGTTAAAGCAGTCAAAAAGCCTTCCGATGTCTGAAACGAAAAAAAATCGTAAAAGAAAGACAAGTATTCATTTTCCCTGATAGCGGAGGCATCCATCAAAACGTTTGCCAAAGGCATAAAAACTCCCACGCCCACGCACTCCAAAATACTCCCTATCACTGCTGCACCAAAGAGCAGCACTATATATGCTTTTTCTTTCCTACTGAAGATATAAGCCAACTGTTTTATCATGGAACTCTCCTTCATTTATCGCTGTAATTTCTTACATAATATACCATAACACTCCATAATGCCAGCATAATAATTTTGAAACTGACAGTTTTGCTTCAAATATTGACAAGAATTTCTTCCCATAATCTCTATCTTTGACGGATTTTTCATAAATATTTCTATACAATCCTGCAGACTATCCGCATTTTGATCCTTAAATTGATACCCGTTTTGACCATTCTCCACGTAACATGCCGTCCCATTGGTATCACTGCAGATTACCGGGATAGAAAACGCCATTGCTTCTAATTGTGAAATACTTGCGGGCTCCCCTGTACTCGGAATCACAAACAAGTCTGCTTCCTCATATTGTCTCTCCATTTCCTGACGTTTTAAATTTTTATATAAAGAAATATTTTGAAGCTTATGATCCCTGATGTAGTTTTCCAGTTTTTCATAAACAGCCTGATGTGCTTTTGTAGTACATTCCCCTGCAATACTAAGGTGCATCCGATAATTGGGCTCTAATCTCTCAAAAACCTCCACCATCATTTGAAGATTCTTGCGCTTCTCATACTTGCCCACCGAAAAAATATGGATCACCCCATCCTTAAGATAGCTTCTCTGCTCCGGCTCCCTGCTCACCTCCATCACAAAAGGCACAAAAAAAGAATTTTTATCCCTGACCAGGCCTTGCGAGGCATTTCCTTTGACCGGTGTCATACGTACCTTAGGCGTCAGCATATCCACTATTTTGTGAGGAATATCATCTCTTTTTTCTTCCCAAAGGGGACTTTGATTATACAAAATCGTCTTAAAATGATGCAGTCTGCATAAAAAATAGGCTACAATTGTATAAACGGAGCGCTCCCTAATAATAACAAGGTCCGGAGCCACCTCCTTCATTTTACGATTTAACTTAAAAACAGGGGGGAAGCCGCGCAAAAGCTTTCGATCCTTTGCCATCGGATCATTCGGGTGAAGCCATTTGGTATAAATATGGTCATAGATCTTATACAATGGCGAATATCCGATAATTTCCGGCGTAACATAGGAATAATCCTCAATTTTTCCTGCGTAATGGCTGAAAAAATAAATTTCATCCCCATGCTCACGCAGTCCTTTCATAATCGGTATTTGATTGGTGTGATACCTGGGCGCAATATACAGTATACGCATGACCTCTCTCTTTCCATTAAGATTTCTTTTTAAATATTGTTGCAATCCGATAATCGTCTACGGTAATGGAATACCAATCCTCATAACCTTCCATCACACTTTCATTCCCTGTTTTTCCGCGGTAGGTCTCCAAATAATACATAGGGTTCTCCTCCTCCATGGAAACCCGCTCCTTTTCCTCAGTATTTAAAAGTAACAGAAATCTGTTATTGTCAGTTCCCAGTGTAATGACCTCGCTATCATCCTGTTCAAGGATATATCTGCAAAGCCTCAAATTGGCCAGATGCCAGTAATCTCTGTCAAACTCGGCGCCCCATTTTCTTGAAGCCGCATTCAGGTAGACCATTTCATAGGGATGATTCTTAATAATCCAACACATCTGTACTGTCAGGCAAAGTACTATGGCAAGTGTCAGTCCTACCCGAATCCTATTTTCCCCCAGATAATCTCTGAGGCGTGCGAATGCACTTAATATAATAAACACCATGGGTGGCAAAATGAAATAGCAGTGCCTCCATGCGTTATATAGCGTCGAATGTGCCGCCACGGTAGCGATCCACGGCAAAAATCCAATCAAAAATGCCCAAAAAACATATTTATTCCGGAACAAAATATTAACCTGTATTTTCTCATGCTGTTTTATTTTTCGGAACCATACAAAGCCAAATACGAAAACCGCCAATACCAGCAGCACAAGATACCAGACCGGAAGCGAAATCAGCAGCCAGGTCGGAATATAATACCAAGGAATTTCGTCACCGCCAATAATACGCCCCATAAAAACAATGGTTCCATTCCACGCATCATAATCAGAGAATTTGGTAAACACCGCCAGCGTTCCCTTTACCGGATTCTTCCACAAAATCGGCATGGATGCCACATAGGTTACCCAAAATCCTGCAATAACCAGAATACTTGTCCTGACTCCATGACAGACCTTCTCTCCTGTGTTCTGCCCGCATCGGTTCAAAATTTGTACCAGCCATAAGTAACCTAACAAAAGTACCGGAAAGATAAGGCCTACGATTCTCACATTTGTAGTAAGGGCGGCAGCCACTGCGAACAATAATGTCCAAAATACGGAACCTTTGCTCTCGATCACTCTCACCGTCATATACATGGAAACCATTACCATGGATACAAATATCATATCCTTTATATTATAAAACTGCTCTGCAAAGAAACGGGGATATAGTGCTATCATGGCCGTTCCTGCCAGGCTGAGCCCCCTTGACCGAAAGCATTCCATGCACATAAGATAAAAGCATATATAACCGAAAAAGCATACCATAAATGTCCATAAGTGGCGCAAGTGGTAAATCTGTGCTCCTCCCGGAAAATCCTTTGCCCATTCAACTAAGGCAGGAGGAACCTGCATTGCGATTCCGTAATACCGATAATCATAGTTTTCCAAATCTCCGTTAGCGCCTTCCAGTCCTTCAATTCCCAAGGTGTCCATAGCATATTTGAGATTCGTAAATGTGGTCTCTCTCTCGTCCGGCTCGTCTGTTGAGATCCCATAGTCCTTGTAGATACAAATTCCTATCATGAAATATGCACCAAACAGAATAACTATAAGTATTCTCTGTATCCATTCCCGTCTCATACGCTATATCCTCCCAATTACAAACAGCTTTTTATTACCTCTTCCCAATATGCCGCAATTGTTTGTTCTGAAAATCTTTCTCTGACCTTGGCTGCTTCCTTTCCCATCTCGTCCGCCTTTTCCGGATGCTGTGCAAGCCATTCCAATGCAGCGGCCATCTTCTCATCATCCCCTACCGGAACCAGCAAACCGCTTACTCCATTCTCAATGCACAAACGACTGCCGCCAATGGGACAATCTGTTGCCACCACCGGCAGTCCCTCCGCCATGGCTTCAAGAAGGGCATTGGAAACTCCTTCATAATCAGAAGACAACACATAAATCCCGGCCGTCCGAATCTCGGCAGAAACATTTGCTCGAAAGCCTTCCAGATAAACCGCCCCCGTAAGATGAAGTTCCTTCACATAAACCTCCAGGCTCTGCTGCAAGCTCCCTTTGCCATATATATGCAATGTGTAATCTTCATGCTTTTCATGAAACCTTTGAAATGCCTTTAACAACATTCTATAATTCTTTTGCGCCTCCAACCGTCCCACTGCCACCACCGTCTTTTGGCGGATGCCCATGTAGGGAGCCTCAATGCTCTGTGAAATAGGGTTTGGGATTACGCATCCCTTTTTTTGCAGTCCGGTCGGAAAACACTTCATCGCATCTTCTGTCTGAAATACCAGTCTTTTCGCGTAATTGTAGATAATATTTCTGAGCCTCGGGTAAGGGCAGTCCGCCGGGTCATTCCGCTCTGAGATCACAAACGGATGCTTAAGAAACAGATCCGCCAGCACCGCAAAAAAGCTGGTTCCCGGTCCAAAGGATATAATCACGCTATCCGGATTCTCTTTGAACACCCTGCGCATATTACGTACTCTTTCCAACCGTTTTCGCATACTTCCTCCGCTGACCGTTCCGGCACTCAAAAGATGTATTCTCTTATCAAGCTCATAAGCAACCTCATCTCCGGCAGTCATCAATATAGTAACCTCTATTCCCTTTTGTACAAACTGATTTGCCAGTATGGAAATAACCCGCTCAGCCCCGCCGCCTGCCATGCTGACTATTACAAAAATCACTTTCACAAGTATGCCCTCACATTACTGATTTTCAAGTACCGCTTTTATAAAATCTTCTATTTGAAGCGCCATATTCTTTTCATTATACTGTAATTGCACATATTCCGCAGCCGCACATTCAATTTGACTGCGAAGCCGGTCATTTTCATACAATTGAAGCATTCGGACGCATAATTCCCGGTCGTTTCCTGCTTCATAGAAAAGGCCCGTTTTTCCTTCATCCACATAATCAGCCATGCTGGGAACCCGTGCGGTAATGACCGCTTTCCCCAATGCCATCTGTTGAAGCAAGGTCATCTGTCCAAAGGAATAATTAAAATTTTCCAAAGGAAGCACTGCAAACAGCGCAGCCTGAATATTTTGAATCAGCTTCTCAAGGGGAAGGAAGGGCTGCTGACTGATTTTTCCTTTTTGGGTTTGTCCCACTATTTTCTGATATGTCTCATCCGGCTTTCCGATCAGACGAAGCTCCGGTATGGTTTTTCCCTCTTCTTCTAAGCCATCCGCCAGACGCCAATATGCCCGGATCAATGTCTCCCAGTCCCTTTTCTGATATCCTACACAAATGATAAAATTCTCCGTCTCGCTATGCTCATTCTTTCTGGTAAAATAATCGCTGTCCGTTCCAAATGGAATAAACTTTGATTTTTTAACCAGCCACGGAAAACACTTCTTATAATAATTCAATTGGCTACTGGTATGGTAAATAACCCCATCCAGAGACTGAGATGCCATTTGCATAATTTTCAACGCCGCTCCTTGTTCTGCGGCGCTGTTAAAAGCTCCAATATCAAAAAGAATATGCTTTGCTTTACCCGGAAACAGTCTTCTCCACAAACTGAGCGCCACTCCGCTCTGTGCACCATGGGAAAGGATAAGATCATAGTGGTGGAGCTTAGGCAGCGCCCGCAGTGTCTGCCATACATAAAACCTTAATTTGGACTTTTCAAACTGCTCCAGCCACGGGAAACTGTGAACGTCTATCACATCCACCTGTACCGGTTCCTTAAAGTATCTGAAAAACCAGTACGGTTCTCCCTTAACATCATAATCCGGCGGCTGTTTTCCCTCAGGCTTTTGCAGCGCATATTCAACTTTCCAATTAACCAGCATTAAAATTTTCATTATCCTTCTTCCTGCTCTGCCACCATAACAGAGTTGCCACTGTTATTGCCATCCCGCATACGCCTCCATAAACACACACTGTTATCTTCTTTCTTATTTCCTCGTATTTCGTGATCCCGCCCGACAATACAAACACCTTTGTGTCCTGGTCATAAACATTAATTTTCAGACTGTTTTCCCTAATTTCCTCCGGAAGCTCCTGATAGATCTTGTAATCACCCTTTTTACCCACGCGATCACTGGTACTTTTATTTACTATCACATATGGTTCTATACAGACACTTTGATTTCCTATCATAAATCCCGCTAAAATACCCACGGCAATTCCCGTCCATAACACCTTTTTGTAAGCAGACGCCACAGCCTTAAGCCTCCGGGCGAATGTTTGAAATGCCGGATTCTCTCTCCATGTATAAGATATCTGCTTTCGGCATACTTGAATTTTCTTCTCAAGGCATTTCCATCTTCCCGGCGCCACCAGATACACAAACAGCATTTCTCCCATGATCGGGAGAATCAAATTTTTAAAAGAAAGATTAAATAAAAACGGCTCTGTAAATCCTGCGGCAATAAGCCCTAATGTCATCGCCAATTCCTGGTTTCTCCCACTGCTTATCAAATAACGTATGGTCAAAAACATCCCCGCCATAAATAGGAAAAAAAGAACAATTCCATAATAATAAAGGCAGTGAACATAAGAGCAATCTATGGTATATCCTCCTTCGATACTTACCTGCGTTCCAAACAGCCCTGGAATCAGCGTAGTCAGATAATGTCTGGATAACTCAAATCGGGTATTGACCGCTTTGTTGACCAATTCAAATAATCTTCCTTTTAAAAGCACAGGACCTAATATGGAAAATGCCGCACAGATTGGCATGAGACATTGCAAAATCACATTTTCAGCCCTCGTCCGCTTCCTTGCCTGTGTCAAATAAACCACCAGTATCAAATAAGCAATAAAAAACAAAAAGCCTGTATAGCTGAGGGAATACATGAAAATAAACAGGCTTCCCGCAAAGGATAATCCTATTGCTTTCAGCAATGCTTTCCCTTTAAAATCATATACAACAAACCATAATACGACGAAAACCATATAAGAAATATGCAGCACATTGGGATGAGTCATACCCAGAGAACTGCGGATAACAAAACCCAGACCTGATTTATTATGCACAAACATAACTGAGTCTTTTATTCCCAACAGGGCTGTTGTAACAGTTCCCAAAAATGCAACGCTCCATATCAGAAGCCCTATCTTAAACAGACGTGTAACCGGAATATCTTTCATTCCCACAATTGTCATAACTGCAATCAGGGCTGCCTTATCACCGCTGAAATAATAAGAAAGCACCCCAAGTACAAGTAACGCTCCAATGACCAGAATCTCCTTTATGGAATAGGAGGTTAACACCATTTTACCTACCCAGAACAGACACGCACATACCAGAATCACTTTAAATGACTTTTGTCCGTCATACAAGCCTATTCCCTTTGCCAGAAACAGCAGGCCAAAAAAGAAATAATAAAAAATTTCACTTAATGTAATTTGTTTCATAATTGTTCTCACTTATTTTGAGTATAATTTTAAGGTGCTTTCCACTACCTTATCCCAATGAAATTTATTGCAAATATACTCCGCGCTTTGCATGCTGATCTCTCTGTGCACCTCTTCATGCTCCAAAAGATACTGAAGCTTATCGTGCAAATCCTGTACATTGCCCTTTTGAAAGGTAACTGCATGATCCCCTACCACTTCCACATTTTCCGGGATATCGCTAACCAGACAGCATCTTCCATAGCTCATTGCTTCCAGCAGGCTGACTGCCATTCCCTCTACATCGCTGGGCAATACATACAGCCATGCATTGCTGAACAATTCCTCCAAAAGAACGCCCTGCACAAATCCTGTCATGATCACCCGCTCATCTGCATCACACATCTGCTTAATCTGTTCCATATACTCCAGGCTGTGACTGCATCCTCCGGCAATCACCAGCTTTTTATCCGTATCTGTCTGTTTAAACGCTTTCAACAAATAAGGAATCCCTTTTTCCGGCACAATGCGGGCAAGAAACAGAATATACCCCTCTTTCTCAAGTCCGTATTTTTTAACAATCTCCTCCGCCTCACGAAGCTTTGGACGCTGAATCCCATTGGGTATATATATGGTCTTTCTTCCGTACTCTCTCCAAAAATAATCCTGTACATTTTGAGAGAGCACAATCAACTCATCCGCATGTTTTACCGCAATTTTTTCTCCTAATTTAAGCATTTTGGATGCAAACCCGCTCCATTTGGAACGCTGCCAGTCTAAACCGTGAATGGTGGCCACCGTTCGAATACCAAACAGCTTGGGAATCCAAAGCATGATGCACGGTCCTTCCGCATGAAAATGAATCACATGATTCTTTCGAAATGCCGAACGAAGCGTTGCCAAAACAGTTGCAAAAAAGGAATATACAATGGCGTTCAGCTTGCTGCTCCTTGGCGTTGGTATGATATATAAGCGTATTCCCTCAAAAATCCTGCCCCGTTTTTCATCAAATTCTTTGCCGGAAACATGATAGCCGGAGCGATTGTACACATCCACCTGGTTGCCCAGCCTTACCATACGAACCGCCAGTTCTTCGACGACAATCTCAACCCCGCCCTCTCTGGAAGGAATCCTCTTATGGCCAATCATGGATATTTTATATTTTCCCTCTTTTTTTCTTGCGATCCTTTCTTTCTTTTGTTTCGCTTTCTTTTCTTTCCACAAATAATAAAGAAACGATATATTCGTGTCCAAATAGCGGGGCAGTAAACGTTTAGGGTCCTGGAGCACTCTGAAAAGCCATTCCAGACATGACTCCTGCATCCATTTAGGCGCTCTCTTTACGGTGCCTGCATGAAAATCAAATCCGGCTCCTACTCCCAGCATAACACCGGTTACTTTCCCATGATGCTCCGCCATCCATCTCTCCTGTTTAGGCGCCCCTAATCCTACCCAAATGAAATCCGGCTTTGTCTCATTAATCTCATTTATGATTTGCAGATCTTCCTCCTCGGTCAAGGGGCGGAATGGCGGAGAAAGATATCCTGCAATCTGCAGACCTGGAAATTTCTCTTTCAAATTTGCAATCAAAAGTTCCAATGTCTCCTGCCTGCTTCCGTAAAAATAATGCCTGTACCCCTTTTTTTCGGAGATTGCAAAGATCAGGGGCATAAGATCCGGTCCCGGAACCCTTCCCGCCATGGCGTAACCATAGCGTCGCTGAGTGATGGAAAGAGGCTTGCCGTCGGGCAAATTGACAGCGCTGCCATTTTGAATCCTGCGATATTCCTCGTCCCTATATGCCATTACTGTGGTATGTACATTGGAAACACAGACATACTCCCCCCTTAGTTCCTCTAAATGCCTGTCCAGATATTCCGCTGTTTGTTGAAGATTCAAAATATTAATATTGGTTTTTAAAATCTCTGTATAAGCCAAATGCTCCATTTTGCATACTCCTCTTCCACCGGCAAAATGCCTTCCCTCTTATTATTCCCTGTTCTCCTCGCATAATGTCAAAAACCATTTGGCATAATCCGCTAATGTCGAAAAGGAATGAGAACAGCTATAATTATTTTTTGCATACATCAGCTTAATTTTTTGTATCAGTTCCTCTTCATTTCCACTCTCAAACAGTTCTCCGCTGACTCCGACTTCAATCAGTTCCGGAATTCCCCCAATATCAGCTCCAAGCACCGGTGTCCCGTACTGAATAGATTCCATAACGGAAAAAGGGCAATTGTCATAGCATTCTGAGGGGCAGATGCTGAACCTTGCATTTTCAATATATGGCTTTATTTCTTCCTTAGTAAGGAAACCTAAATTTTTGACATTTTTCAGCTGGTCTATTTGAGCCTCGCATTCTCCCTTTCCGGCAAACAAAAACGAAATCTCCGGCAGCTTTGCACATGCCTTCAGCAAAGTTTCCATTCCCTTTTCTTTAGAATATCTTCCAAAATAAAAAACATAGTTTTCTTTCTCCTTCAGACATTCCTTCTCTGATTTTATATTCCCTGCAAAGTTATGTTTCGTTACCGTTTTACCCCTCAGATCAGGATGGTGCTCCAGCCGTCTGCGCATAAACTCGCTTGGACATATGATCGTATCAATCATTTTGTATGTTCCAAGCCGACGATATATCCCTCCCTCCAATGCCCCTAAGGCACTTTTAGCAGTCGATTCATGAATGCATTTACCACTAATACAATTTTGATATGCCCCATCCGCACAACGCTCACAATTTTGATTCGTTGTAGGGCATCTCATCAAATGATTCGGGCATATCAGCTGATAATCATGTGCCGTATAAATGATTTTCACTTTTTGATTTCGGTCGTTTTCATATTTACGAATTTCATAAAGAATAGAGGGAGTGATCTGAAAATTGAAATTATTTAAGTGTACCACATCCGGTCTGAAGTCCTCCAGTACTTTTCGAATTGCCTTACGTGCCTTTCGAGAATAAATAATTCGAAACGGATATAGCAGCTTTGATATTTTTCCGGAATGAAAATCCATATTGGGAGTATAGGAACCCGCCTGGTTTCCAACAATATTTCTTCTGTCCTCCATCCCAAAATACTGTACTTCACAATCCATTTCCTGCAGCGCTCTTCCCAATTCAAAAATATAAGTTTCCGACCCTCCGTTGGGATATAAAAACTTATTAACAATCAATATTTTTTTCATTAATACCACCCTTTTGCCACTCACTTTTTTGAAGCATATGGCACCAGTACATTCCTATCAGAAAAAACATATAATTTCTTGCAAGATACTGAGATACCCCATGGGCTTCTATCACCGTATACAGAGAAAAAGCCGCAATCAAAGTAATTGCTGCGTATTCTCTCTTGTGATAGCAGTAAATAACTAAAGCCAATAAAACAAGAACAAAAATACATGCCGGAATAATGCCGTACCAATAAAATAGCCGCACCCATCCCAAATCAAAATAATAGTTTGACTCCGGTCTTGAGAATAACCTCCAACTGTTTATACTCCCTTCCCAGCCGGAATTTTCCGTTAAAATCCGAATCCTCCCATTCAAAATATTATTTAATTTCGCAAACAGCACGGTAATTGCATCATGTTTTTCCCAACGGTGCCAATCGTAATTATATACCCTATATACATTTGCCGCAATGCAGACAGACAGAATAACGCTTCCGGGCATTGTAACGGCCCCTGCCCATGCACATACTTTTTTTACTTTTTCAGGCCTTTCTTCGCTGGTCAGATAGAACATTATAACTGTAAAAACCCCCACCAGCAAACTGGTTCTTGAAACTGATAAAAGAAAAACCCCAAAATTAATTGCAAATACCAAAAGATAATGATACCATTTCATCCTATTCCCATATAAATAGAGCCCCAACGTCATCAACGCCCAAACCATACAATGCATCGCATTGGGATGCCCCATCCCCAGCGTATAGCGAGTCTCAACCTGTCCGCGTCCGAAGTCCATTGTCAGAGAAGCTGCTCCATAAATTCCCATTACCGACAACAAAACAATTGCAGCACAGCCTGCAAGCGTTAACCAGAAAATCACTTTAAGGCATTGTTTCATATCCACGTTTTTACAGGCTGCTATCAGCATCACCAGTCTTAGAATTTCATTTCTTCCGGTCACAAAGTAAGAAACCACCCCAAGTACACAAAAAAGAAAAACCGTTACGTATTCTCTGAACGTATACTTGGTCATGCATACCTTTAAAAAGCACAAAATAAAAGTGATCTGAAAGATCCGTCCTTCAAAAGGATTTGTATAACTGCTTTTGTCTATAATAACAAGAAATACCTCTGTAACAATTGCTATATAAAAGCAGACAAATCCGATCTTAGGAATTAACGCATTATTTATTTTTTTCACACCAATATTCCCTCCGGATCTACGAATCTCCACCCTCTCCACAGCTCTTCCATCTCTTTCTTCACAAACACCTGACTGTTCTTTTGTTTGGTAGGTCTGATCATAATCTTACTTTCATTAGGATTCAGTCTTGCACCCCAAAAGCTGAATGTGGAATTTGCACATATATTATGCTTGCATTTGCTCATCAGCCACATGTCATAGAAGCTGTCCTTCCCATGGTTAATATCGACTATTGTATAAGCATTCCCTGTAAACTCTCTTTTCACATAAGAAATATCATCAGAAAAAATATAAAAATGTGCATCCGGTATCATGTCCTGTATAACCTCCATTGCCTTGCGGTAATAAGAAGATGTGCAAATATTACCAAACATCTCCTTATTTTCAGGAGTCAGGTAATCTCCCCGCCTGATATGCAGGCTCACGGAATTACATCCCTGCATTTCCATTGCCATTTCCCGATTTAAAGGATTTTCACTGGGCGGAAACTGAATTTTCTCCCGAAGATCATACAGAATATCCGCATAATATTTCTCGCACGCAAAATAACCGGAAAGGTACATGTTTTCAAACTCAAACACTTCCGGATGATACATTTTACTTTCATGAAACCAATGAACGGTAACCGGGAAAAGCTTCCTGCGGACTTTCCCTTTAATATCCGCTCCACCGATCAGCTCTTCTCTTTCTTCCCGAGTACAAACCTCATAAATCAGCCTGTCAAAATAGGCAAGCTCAAATTCCCTTTTTGTAACTGTCCCGTCCTCTTTTTTACCTTCAAAAGATTGAAACCACGATAGATCCAGCCTGACTTCCTTCCCCAAACGAATCAGTTTTCTGTATAAGGCATACTGCTGGAGCTGGTTTCCCAGACCTCCTGCCACTTGAATAATAATCATAATATCCCTTTCTACTCCTGTTCTTCTGTCATGGCAAACAACGACAGCGCCGGTCCTAATGACCAGGGATATGCACCATAAACCTGCGGATACATGCTAAAGCCCTGGCATTCTGCCAACGCGCCATAGATCCGCCCTTCCTTGACGGAACCAAGCAGTGCATCCCTGCCTCTCACCATGCGGGATTTATGTATCCCGATCAGCACTTTATTTTCAAGTGACTGTGCAATGGAATACAGGATCATCCCTGTAGCCGAAGTGTCCACCGGTCCATCCTTTGCACCAAGCTGCCAACTGTAAAGCCCGCCTTCCAACTGGTAAGCTTCCACCTTATCCACAAGCCTTCTATATGCCTGCTTGATCACCTCATACCCGGGATCACGTTCATTCATATATGCTAAAGTTCCCGACATTCCCAGCATCAGCCATCCCGCTGCCCTTCCCCAGCCGATAATACCGTATTTCACACCGCTTTCATACTGATATCCGTGATAAGGAAGTCCTGTCTTTTCATCCATGCCGCATCCGATAAAATTCTGAATCTGTGTCACCGCAAGATTTATCGCATTGCTGTCCCCATATGTACTTCCGTATTTGCTTAAGAAGGGACATACCATTCCGATCATATCTGCGAAAATATAGCCGTTCCCCTGTTTGGGACGATAAATGAAACTGCCTGCCTCATCTCTTTCGTAGTGATATAAAAACTGCACCATAGTTTCCGCTGCTTCTTTATACTTTTCCTCACCCGTAATCTGATGCAGATCAATTAACGCTTGTCCGCTCACCATATCATCCACATAATAAAGCTTGTGCCCCGACCTGATCCATCTGTCATAGTACTTCCTGAGATGTTCCACAACGACCCTTGCCTCATCAGAGTTTTTATTCCTTTTGTAATAATCCACCAGTCCCTGGGCAAGCAGGCCATTGGGCCAATTGATCTTATCAATCGGTCTTTCCGCTCTTCCTGCAAGCATTTTGGCAGTTCTTTTCAAATGATAACCCATTCCCCGTTTCGGATAATCCAGAAGATCCATTTCCGCATTTTTAACCATTTCCAGCATAATATTATCTCCTTTCCAATTTTCTTTTTACAATCCCCCACAAATAGCCAAACTCTTCCGTTCTCCGGAACAAAAGAAGAAATGCTCCGTTAAACACTACTGTAATCAATACGAACATCACCGCAAAGCTTACGATTGTCACTTCCTCTAAAACAATACTTTTTACACCCAGAAGAAGCGCCAATATCCCCAAAATTACTGCCAGATACTTTAGGGAATCTATGAAATACGTCTTTACATTCTTATCAAAACAAGCCTTATAGATAATGAAAGGCTTTGTCACATTGGCAATCAGTCCTGAGATAATCGTCCCCACGTAAACCCCTGCCAGCCCGATTTTCTGCACCAGCGCAATGGAGATCACTAGGTTAACTCCCCCCTGAATCAGCGCCAAATATTTATCTTGCTCAAAAACTCCTGCCGCTGTCTTAAAATTGGAGAGCACGATCCGATCTCCCTTAAAATAGTAATCAGTTAGAATCAGTCCAACCACCACTGCCGGAAGCACCTTCCCCGGTCCCACCGAAGGCCAGAGCATAATAAGCGGCGTCAGTAAAAGGAAAAATCCCACCGCTGAAAAGCCGTAGATCCAACAGGCAAAAAACCGATACACCCGAAACACCTGATATTGCTTTTCCCTGGATTCCGTGGCAATCAAATTGCCGAAGCTGGAAAGTACCGAATTAAAAATAATATTTACAAAATTGGATACAGAGGTCAGGATCATGTTATAATTTCCCACGTATCCTACCAAAGTAACATTGATAAAACCGGAGATGATCATGCTGTCTGTCTGTAGTCTTGCCACATCTCCTACCTTATGGAACATCAGCGCCTTGGTCTTTAGAACAACCTCTCCGGTTTCCTCCCCGGATAATTTTACCACATTTTTATCCTTAAGATAAGGATAACGCCGATTTAAATACCAACTCACAAAAAACTTCTGAAAAAGCTCCACAAATGCAGCAGTCAGCAAATAAAAATAAAAATTCTCAGTAAAGATAATCACCAAAATCTGAAGTGTCACCGTAATCATTTTGGTAATAGTAATAATATTGGTCTGAATATAATTCTTCTGTTCCGCATTGACCAGGCTGTATTTATATGCCACGAAATAAGAACTCACCGTATTAAATAAAAAGATAAAATAATACAGCGTCATATCCCGAACCGTGACCCCCTTTGGCTGCTTCACCAAATACGGAAGAAACGGAGAAATTGCAAGGCCGATCACGGCAATTGTAAGGCCGATGATCCGGTATGCTTTCTTATAAAGAAGCATATAAGATTTGATCTTTTCATAGTCCCTGCGCGCCACCGGACCATATAAGCTGTAATTCAATGCTGTTCCCACACCCAATTCCGCCATGGACAGCACTGACAAAATGCTTGTATACAGATCATTCACACCATTTAAGGTGTCCCCCAGATGGTCAATAAAAATGGTACGAAGAACAAACCCAAGCAACTGGGTTGTCAGATTCCCGATGTATCCGAAAATTATATTTCTTGTTGCTGACTGAACTCTTCCCATAGTCTGTCTACTTCTTTCCCTGCCATAAATGCCTGCTGCTGATAGCCCGGCATCTTTTCCGTAAGTTCCTCTCGGATTGCTCTCTGACGATCCCAGAGCCATCGGAACCCCTTCACCAAATCCTCCTCTTGTTCAAGACTTTGTACCGGGATCACATAATTGCTATCCGTTCCAAACAAATCTACTGCTATTCCCTTCGCTTTTACGGAGTACCCCACCACCAACGTGGGTACGCAGGAGGAATATGCCGCTATCGTTGCATGGGTTCTGGCGCCCACGAACAGCCTGCATCTCCCGATATATCCCTTTAACTCCTCACAAGAAGCATCCTCAAGCTCCACTACCCTGCCGCTTTCTTCAAACTGTTCATACAGCTCATGAATCGGCCTTCTGTCATCATTATTTTCCCACACTACATGAGGGATCAAGGCAATCTGCATATCTGTGTGATCAATCAGATACCGGATCAGCTGCTTATAACACTTCATGGTGATTCCGGGTATTTTTTCATTATCCTGTATCATGGGACTGACATTAATCCCTACCGTATTTCCTTCTGCAAATCCTTTCGGCAACGGAAGCTCCTTTGCCTTTAAGGTAAATGCCGGGTCCGGACAGCATAATATCTGTGGTTTGGTTCCCATCTGTCCCAAAGCCTCTTCCCTGTCTCCCTCAAATGCCTTTTGCAGTGCATGGAAGGTAACAGACTCCCTGGCAATGATCGTATGATACCTTGCCAGATCCTCCAAAATTACTTTTTTCTCCATCAGCTCCGGCTCAATGGAACACCCCAAAAGCACAGTAGGGATTCCTGCCGTGCCGAATGTAGAATTGGTAAGCCGCAAATCCTGCAGCATATTCTCATAACAATAATTATCTCCGCCAATAGAAACTGCAAGTACAAAGGGTTTTTCCCGAAAGATCTTCTGATAGCGATATCTGATAAAGCTTTCCTGATCTTTTGTCAGTTTCCGATACAAATAATAGAACACATGAGCCAGCTTATGCTTATCAAAGCGCCTCTCCTGTACAATCTCACAGAGTTCTTTCAAAGAATACTTCTCATCTTCTTCCGCCCGATAACTGATCAATGTCGCCTTTTCCTTTATCATGTAGCAAAGGCCGTTTACAATCGCCTCACAACCGTGATTTTTACTGCCTGCATGCATATACAAAACAATTTTTTTGTCCATACTGCGAATCCCTTCCTCTCTTCGGATTCCATCGTATTTCGTCAACTATAGATATTTCCTAAAATGATAAAGCCACAGATAAAGCCCAGGCCAACGAGAAAACATTCTTACCTTCCTCTGATATCCACGGGTCAAGGCAGCATAAGCCTCCTCCATCTGCAGTTCTTTACGCAGCTTTTGTACACAAATGTTCACGTAAACTTCCTGCTCTTTCCGCTCAGATAAAGGCAAAAAAGCAAGCTTTCCGGCAGTCAGCATAATTGCCATTAACAGCTTCTGGGTAATCCCGGCCTTCATGCCGGAATCCATCTGTACAATCAGCTCTCTCGCCAGCTCCCAACAGGTAATCTGATCCATATATGCCGGCGTAAACTTGCGGTTCATTGCTCCGGCCGGATTTTGAAAATAGCCATAGCCCTTGAAATCTATGGATACCATTTTGCTCATATCAGGCAGAATATCCAGTAGAAAAAGCATATCCTCACCGATGGTGAGCCCTTCCCTGAATCTGTGCCGGTTGGTCACACTCCTTTTGTAAAGCTTTGCCCAGCATCTGGTATCTCTTCCCTCTGCTATTTCTTCCAAAAACTCATCCCTTTGAAAGATATGAGACTCCTTATCATCCTCATCCTTCACCCGAATTCGGTTCTCATATTCCTCTTCCTTACTCCAGGTAAAAAAACCACATCCTGCTACATCACTTCCGGTGCTTTTCAACACATCATAAAGCTCCTGAAGCATCCGGGGATGAAGTCTGTCATCCGCATCCGCAAACATCAGATAATCTCCGCCCGCCTTTTTCATTCCGGCATTTCTGGCGGCGGACACCCCTTCATCCTGAAGAGAAATCACCTGAATATTATCATATTTGTGCATAAGACTTTGACAGACATCTCCGGTATGATCTGTTGATCCGTCATTCACTATAATGATTTCCTTGTTCGGATAGGTCTGCGCCTGAATGCTCCTGATTCCCTTTTCCAAATAGTCCTGCCCGTTATAGACAGGAACAATAATACTGATTACCGGTTCCATTTCCCCTCTGCTTTCAATACAAGCCTTTCACTTTATCTTCTTTTATAGTAAGCGATCATCGCCACTCGAAGGAGACTGACCGTTATATGGTTCGGGTGCCGGAGCACCAGATACAGTAACCGGTTTGCCTTCTCGTTTACCTGAACGTCAACAGTTCCGACCACTCTTTTTACTTCTTCTTTTCTGCAGATTTCCAATATATTCTTGCGGTATCCTTTGGGATTGCCCCTTGCTTCATTTTTTAGTACCAGAAAAAGCAACAATAAATACTCCCGCTGTGCCCCTTCTCTCATTTTTTCCAGTTTAACACCCGCAAGCTTATCACTTATAACCCTGTCTATCGCCTTATAAAGCAGCCTGATATTTTGGTATAAGCCCGGATCATAACCATGCACCATAGAATCATCTGCGTAAAAATAATGATAATAAGTCTTGTGATCCATAATCACCAGACGCTCGCAGTCCATCAATGCAGGAAGCATAATGGTTACATCCTCTCCCATGCGGATCGCCGGATCGCTATATTTCATATTTTGAACAATCAGCTCTCTGGATATTAATTTCATACATCTGGAAAAAAACACCGTGCGATTTTCCTTTCCCAAAAGTTCTGAAATCACTTTATTTACCAGTTCTTCGCCCACATACTCCCCGGGCTCTGCCCCCTGATAAACATTTTGAGAGACTCCGCTTATCTTCTCGAGGACATAATCGCTGGCAACAATCTCCTTCCCTCTCCCGGTAAGGCACCTCGCCATTTCGCTGACCATCTGCTCATCGATCCAATCATCGCTGTCAACAAAACACAAGTACTCTCCGGCGCTTTCCTGTACTCCCCTCGTCCATGCCGAAATCAATCCTCCGTTTTCTTTGTGCACTACCCGGATTCGACTGTCTGCAAGTGCATACTCATCACAAATTTTTCCGCTCTCATCCGTTGAACCGTCATCGATTAGCAAAATCTCCAAATTCTGATATCCTTGCTTCACCAATGTATCAATGCATCGTTTTAAATACTTTTCTTTATTGTATACCGTTACAATGATACTGACCTTATACTCTTCCATCAATTTTTCTGCACCTTCCCGTACAGCGACAACAGCTTTTCCACACATTGATCAATGGAAAATTCTTTCTGCACTTTTTCTCTTGCCGAAGCTCCTAATCTTTCACATAATTTTTCATCGTCCAAAGCTTTCATCAAAGCTTCCTTCAACGCACTTTGATTTCCCGGTTCAATCAGCAGTCCGCTTTCATTATCTTCAATCATTTGCGGTATGCCTCCCACCTGTGTTGCTATCACGCAGGAGCCATATGACATTGCCTCCAATACGGAAACCGGCTGTCCTTCAAAATAAGACGGAAGGACAAAAATATCACAACATTTTAAATAATTATCTTTCTCGCAGCCTTCTATCCAGCCTAAAAGGGTAATTATTTCAGAGTGTTGCTCCGCCAGTTTTTTTAGACTCTCATCCTCAAAAACTCCTCCCAGATATAATTGAATGTCCTTGTATTTCTGCGACAATTCCACTGCCGCTGCAAGCAGTTCTTCTATTCCCTTCTCTTTACAGATCCTTCCGAGAAACAATAATTTGTGTGTTCCGTACTGCCTGCTGCTTATCGGAGGAATGTTGATTCCATTGGGAAGAACCACAATCTTATCTTTCTCTACAATCTGAGCAAAAAAGCTTTCCCAAAAAGAGGTAAGAACAATAACGGCATCTGCTTTGGCAAAAACAGCTTCCAGCTTTCTTTTTCCCTTATCCGACAATTGGCGGTGATAAAAGGTCTGAAAGTCTCCCCCGTGCTGATGGATAACAATTTTTTTATGAAACAGGTGTGCCGTTCGTATAAAAAAAGATTTCCTGTAGTAGCTCACATCGGAAGCCATGTTTACATGGACAATATCACTATACGGAAGTCTCATGCAAAAACGGATATATGCCTTAATTGCCTGAAACAGCTTTCGGAGCTTTGATCCGTCTACCATTGTGCCTATATAAGTCAAATCTGCTTTTTCGGCAAGACCTGCCGCATAAAGGTTATTCACTACACCGGATATTCCACCATGCACACTTCTGTCCGGTCCGATCATTAAGATTTTAAGCTTCTCCATATCTGTACACCTTTACATGACCATGAACCTGTTTACTTTGATCCTTTTCCTGCAAACACTACCCATATAGTCTTAATGAGAATTTTCATGTCCAATGTCAGAGACCAGCCGTCAATATATTCCAAATCATATTTTACCACATCGTCAAAATCATCAATCTCGCTTCTGCCGCTTACCTGCCAAAGCCCGGTAAGTCCCGGGGTCATGCTGATACGCCGTCTGTAATATTGAGTATATTTTTCAAATTCATCCGCTGTGGGTGGTCTTGTTCCCACCAGACTCATATCTCCCTTCAGCACATTATAAAACTGCGGAAGCTCATCAATGCTGGTCTTTCGGATAAATTTTCCCACTTTGGTTATCCGGGGATCATTTTCCATCTTAAACATCAATCCCTGCATCTCATTTTGCTTTTCAAGTTCTTTCTTACGTTCTTCTGCGTCTACATACATGGATCGAAATTTGTATATTTTAAATCTGCGTCCGTTTCTCCCGATCCGAGTCTGAGAAAAAAATATCGGTCCGGGCGAATCCAGTTTGATGGCAATCGCTACAAAAGGCAAAAAAAACAGTGTGATCAGCATTCCTACACTACCGCCAAGAATATCCATACCACGTTTGAGCAAAAGGCGCTTATAACTGCTTTGAAATCTGGTATAAGTGATAACGGAATAACTTCCGAAATTATCCATCCTTCCCCCATTCAAATGAATTCCCGGCAATTCAAAGCAATAATGACAGTCCACTCCCATCTCGTCAAATCCGTTTAAAATAATCTGAATCTGCTTCTGCTGCAAATCAGGCACATAAATAAATACTTCATCCAGTGCCATCAGCGTCATATCCTCCATAAAACGATCTGTCATCTGAATGATCGGAGTCCCGTCTATCTCGTCTTTTGATCGTTCTGCCGCATCAGGACAGGCAACACCCACCAACTGATAATTGACCTCCAGGTTATTTTTTAAATTTCCGATTACCTGCTCTGCCATCTTACGCTGTGTAATTACCAACACTTTGATTTTGGATAGATCGGAACGATAATGAAGCCGCATAGCCTTCTTTATCATCAGGTGCAGAAAAAGTGTTAAGCACACATTTATAACCGGAAACAATCCCATCACCCATCGTGAAAAAACATCTGCCCATTTCAAAAAGTACATAAGAGACTGTACCACCAGAATCATAATCACATGATACTGAAAAATCGCAGAAAATTCTTTCCAGCTGCTTCTTTTCAAAAAATTTCTGTTCCAATCAATGAAGAAGGTATAAACCGTGCAAAATAAAAGGAAGAGCAGACACACCTGAAAGTGAATCTCCTTGTCCCCCATATCTCTGAAATTACCAAAGCGGAAATAAGTTGCGAGGATAAAAGAAACAGAAATCGCCAAAAGATCCGCAAACCATAATCCGTATACCTCTATGATCTTATTTTTTTGATTCATGCTCTGCTCCCAAAGCTGCGCTTTATTTTTCTCACAGCTTTTCTGAAAAATCGCTTTATTTTCATGGAAATACGCGTTACAGTCTGTCTGCCCCTGCTGATGGGAGGCATAATCAAATAACGATATTCCTCCAAATGTGCCAGAAGATAATCCGGATAGCTGTCATCGATCTCTACTCTCTCAAATTTTGCCTCTCTGCCAAACATATCCTGGCCCAACAAAAGCCGGTCTCTTGCCTCCGCAAGAGTATCCTGATTATTGTACTCCTGGTGAGCCGCCGCTACTACCTTGTCTCCGACTCTCTTGGAAACATCACTTTCCTTACTGCTTCCCATATAGCCAAAGTGCCAACCTCCATCCGCCACTCTGACTGCATTTTCCGATGTTACAGAGGCTTCCCGAAGACGTATTATTCCACCTTCCGGAATACTCCTTTTACTGAAAACTTTGGTTCCCAGCCACATCTTTCGGCTGACGCCGGGAAATTCTCCCGTAATGGAAAGAAGGTTTCCTGAAACCTCCTCCATATTCAAATAACAATAAAACATCCTCTGTGCAAGATGATAGACCTTGTCCGTATCAAAATTCTCGATAATTTCCTTAAGCACCTTAGGGTTCGGAATTTCATCCACATCGCTTAAAATAATCACGTCCTCTTCACTCGCATTTGCAAGACCCCTCACCAGTGCATTTTTTTGAAAATTATCCCTTTCATGAGTAGTTGCCTCTACCGGGGAATTATCCACCACAATATACTCAATCTTCGGCAGAAACTCTTCAAAAAGCTTCTTATTCTTCTCAAAACATAGCTCTTTGGGCGCTCCCGAAAAGGTCACGGTAGACTCTTCAATAATAAACTTATCTACCAGCGGATTCAAAATATGAAGCCTTAAATTCAAGATATCCAATTCATTAAAAAAAGGAATACAATCATATACCATCTTTTTGCCCTTATCTGCCCTATCCTTTCTTGATATACCGCCAAAACAGCAGCCGTCTGAGATATTTTTTAACGGTCTGCCATTTTCTTGTCCATGGATTTTCAAAGCGTGGATACTGTTCATTCCTTCCCCACCACTTATGAAACACAAAAGGTGCATCCACATCCAAGGTCTCCGGAACCGGATGCTCATGTCCAAAGTATTTTGCCACCTCCACCGGAGCAATTTTCATTCCGGCCTCTTCCAGCCTGTGCTTATTCATGCAGCATAAAAAAACATCTTCATTATAAAACCCGTCTTCGTCCTTTTCCCAGGTTAGCCCGGCTTTACCCGGAAACTCCAAAAGTCTTTTACTACGCAAGGACACACTGTTTCCCACCCGGCAGATATTTCCGTAAATATCGTGAAAGCAATGCTTTGTCCCCGGTTTCGGCACCGGCCACGGAGAGCCGATATAGTCATACTCAAGGAACTCTTCTTTCCATTTTTCAGGATGTACTACAAACCCGTCATAATGGATTAAAAGTACATAATCCGTATTAATATAAGCCCCCAGCTCATATACCATTTTATAATTAAAGCAATCGATATCACTCAGTTTTGAGGTATGCTTATACGTAATCGTTTTAGGAAGATGTGGCGGCTTTCTGTGAGTGATCAGCACCACCTCTCCAAATTCAATTCCCCGCATACTGTACTCAAGCGCTTTGATTGTCTCATAAACCTTCACACTGGTCATTGCCGCTAATGTTACATTAGGGAGCTTCAGCTTTTTTTCCATAGCTTTCTAATCCTTCTTTTTACTCCGCGTCCTAATCGTATAAAATGGTATCTTTCATACCTGCACCTGCTTTTTAATTGTTCTGCCTTTAATGTTATTCCATCAGGTTTTTGATTTAATCTTTGATATAATGCAGATGTTTCCTTATACGCTTTAAGTTCTTCCAGACATTCTTCATAGGAAAACACTCTTCCCTGCCTGTCCTGATAATGCCATCCCCTGTAAATGTTCTGCTCTGACGCCCAATATCCGTCAGATACATTGTGCCTCGCCCAGTACTTAGGCGCCAGAATGTATTTCACCGTATCACTCGTAAATGCCGGAAAATATGCAAAAGAGGAATTAGAGAGTAATAAATACTTTGCATTTTTAATAATCGTATAGTCCTTTGCAAGATCAAAATTATACGCCGGAATTCCCGGTAAAATTCGGCCTGCTTCCTTCACATCGTTTGTAATGATCATGAACTCCATTTCCGGATTGATTTTTTTCATATTTTTCATTCCGTCAGTCCAATATTTCCTGCGCAGATACAATTCCGGACAGTCCAGATAATCACTACACCTCAAATGAAGAATGCAAAGATTATCTTTGCTATACTCTTTACAATCATATTCTTCTTTCACTTTAAGCCATCTGCATATTTCATCTTTATGCTCTATATAATAAGATTCATCCTGCATATTTCCATAAAGCAAAGTCCCATCCGCAGGATGCAGAAGCTGTTCATCCTGCCCTGTTACATAGCAGCCATGTGTCAAATCATGACTTGAATTACCTAAAAACAATCTATCTTCTTTTTCATAATAAATCTGCTTATAATCCTCCTTGGAAGACGGAATTCCATAATCCAGTTCCATAAAATACATTCCGCAGCTACTATGCATATTGTTAGCAACTGTTTCACTTCCCATTATGCTAAACGGAAGGTTATTGTCCAAAGCAATACATCTGGTTGTAACATAACAGAACAATTGATTGCCCAATCCCTGCCCTGCCAGAAGTTCTGTTCCGATCATTTAACTTTCTCTCCTATTTTATTCTGCCTATTTTAAAACAGTTTCCATTAGTTTTCTGTCTTCCACCTTATAGATTATATCACACTTTTCAATGGTGTTTAAACGATGGGCAATAATGATCATCGTTTTCTTTCCATGAAAGCTGTTGACAGCCTCCATCACTGCTGCTTCCGTATCATTGTCGAGAGCTGAAGTTGCCTCGTCAAACACCAAAATCTCCGGATCATGATAGAGAGCTCTTGCTATTCCGATCCGTTGCCTCTGCCCACCGGATAATCTGACTCCTCTGTCTCCGATCGTCGTGTCCAATCCCTGTGGAAGCTCCTCTACAAACTCCTTAAGCTGAGCCTCTTCCAGAACCTCCCAGATACGCGTATCGTCGATCCGATCCGCATCAATACCAAATGCAATATTATCCCGAATCGATTCATCAATCAGATAAATTGACTGTGGAATATATCCGATCTGTGCAAGCCAGGATTCATAATTCTTAAAAATATCAATGCCGTCGCAGGTAATTTCTCCTTCCTGCGCATGTAAAAGCCCTAATAAAATATCCACAATCGTTGATTTTCCTGCACCGGAAGTTCCTATAATTCCTACTGACTTTCCTTTGGGTACGATCATATGGGCATCCGTAAAAATATCTTTGTCGGAATCCGGATAATGGAACCTGATATGATTCAGTTCGATCCGATCCTCCAGTTTCAGCTTCTCTGCCTGGGAATTTGCTTTTCGCTCCGCCAGCATGGCATCCGTCTTCATGCCCTGCTGCAGGTTTTCATAAACAAAATCAAGGCTGGGCTGATTATAGGATATTTCCGTAATATACGTGTTGATTCTGTTTACACTTGGGAGAATACGCATTGCCGCCACACCAAAAGCTGCAATGGTAGCTGTCATGGCGGCAATATCGCCGCCTCCTTTGATATACACAACAATAAAGCCAAGCACACCTACGATAAACACCGTTTCAATAAGCAGTCTCGGCATATTGTTCATCACCGCATAAGTTCTTCCTACATTTGCTCCGATCTTTCCGGTTTCATAATAATTTCGCACAAAAAACTCTTCCCGATTAAGAACCTTCACATCCTTTAAGCCATAAATCGCCTGAATTCTCCATTTGGCTATTCTTGATTGAAGCTTTTGATTCTTTGCTCCGATCTGGTTTAATTTCGGCTTAAAGACCTTGAGAATAACCAAGGTCATAACTCCAAAAAGCACCATAATAAACAGTGTCATCCTCACATCTGCAATCAAAAGCACCAAGAGAATCAATAAAGATACCACCACTTCCGTGGCTAACTGCAGCATAGCAAGTATCAACGCAAAGGTCTGAGGAATGTCACTGTCCGTAATCCGAAATACGGTGGGAATATCTGCTCCCAAGTACTGTTCATAAGGCCTGTTCAGAAATTCCGCCATTACCCTGCTGATCACTTTATTCCGGTTCTGAGTAATGAACGTATTCTGTTGGTATGTCAAAAATAAAAGATATAGATTCTTAATAATATAAACCGCCATCAACCCAAACAAAAGCACCATTGTCATCTGACTCATGTTTTGAATTCCCAATGTGTTACAGATATTCTGTAAAATTTCGTACTTATCAATATATTCCTGCACGGTATCCGGTGTGAGAAGCGCCGTAACCACCGGCATCATTGCGCCTACTCCTAATGTCTCCAAAAAACCACCGATAAAAATCATAACCCCCAGTATCACAAGATGCAGTTTTTGTTTTGAGTCAAATATATAACTTATCTTTTTAAAAAAACCAATATCCTTTTGTGTATTCTTTCTCATGCTTCTCCTTTAAGACATTACCATCATGTCCGGTTATTTCATTCCCCAAACAATAATACAATTACCTGCTTTCGTTGAAGGTTCTTCGGCAACCGTAGTTGACCCCGGGATCTTTTCCAGAAGTTCTTCCAGACTGTAACCATCCAGTTCCTCACAGGAAAGGGTATTCCAAGTCATATAACCTGCCTTGGATCTTAAAATCACTTTTTCCAAATAAATATCCTGAACACTGCGGACCAATTCCGAAAATGCATAATTACTGATTACAAAATCATAATTTTCATCCACATTAATATTGGTTCCATCCACAAATTTGACCTTATCCGTAGTATCCTTTCCATATTTTCCCAGATACCTTTTAGCCAGCTCCAAAACCTCCGGAAGATCAAAAAGAGAATAGTCTTCAAGTCCGTTTAAGTAGCTTGTCAGCATTCGACATTGACCTGCATAACCGATCCCGATTTCTGCAATAGATTTTATTTGAGAGGTGTCGAATAATGTCACTATGTCCTGGAGCACCTTCGCATAACGTACGGTAGTAGGCGAAAGAATCCTGTCATGTCCGTTTACCTTATAGGAAAACACCTGCGGATTTCCATATAAATCATTTTTACAAAAATTGTCCCAGTCGTCCTCTCCAAACCGTATCTGCTGATTTTTATTCATCACATCCAGATATTCCTGCCCCTGCTCCTTGGAAACATGTTCCAAAATATCATTATAAACCTCGTTTCTCCGAAAGCCTTTAAAAATATGCTCATGTCTGGATGCCATATAACATATAACCGGGTACGCAGCATTATCTGATATACTGGTTTTCCGTCCCCCGGACAATAATTTTTTACAATAGTGCCGGAAAAGAATCTTATCCGCCAATCGAATAGAAACATCTTTAATCTTTTTCATCATCCTATTTCTCCTTTTTACATACTAACATACATTTAAAATCCTCACAACACAAACCGTTTCTCCTATTTTTGGCGCAACGGAATAATGATTCTGTCATACAATCTGACTATGGCATAATATAATCCCGGCACCGTCAACGCCAGTTTCATTCTCACCTTATCACCTGCCGCAACAAAATCTAAACTGTAAATTTGACGTATCTCCTTTTCATCTGCTCTGATCTGTTCCATTAACAGTTTTGCAGATTTTTTCATTTTCCGCTTTCGAAAATCAATAAAGTAAAAGAGTATTCTGCGATAAAACTGATAAGCGGCCTTCCCTGCAAGATCATCCCAGCCAAGACCATACAGATAGCCGATCTGTTCCTTTAAAAAAGGAATCTCATCCCCAAATCTTCTCTCATGAATCCGGCTGTTCATAATGCTGTCCTTACGATCAACCGTATAGTTATAATAAGGAGTATCCAAAAAAACACATTTCTCCGCCCGCGCCAGTGCCCAGGTTGTATACATAATATCCTCTGATTTTCTTCCCTCTGTAAAATGAATATCCGCCAGCAGTCCTTTCTCAAAAAGCTTGCTCCATACAGAAGGATAAATATGATACTGCACATGTCCGGAAACATAAATCTCCATCGCCTCCCGACCGGTCATTTCCACCCGGTTTCCGGTTGGATAAATCTCTTCTGCACCTTCCCCGATTTGTCTGTAAGTACAGACCGCTATCTGGGATTTTGTTTCAATACATGCCTTAAGCATGCTCTCATACATTTCCGGCTCTACAAAGTCATCGCCATCCACATAGCCGATATACTCACCCTCTGCCAGTGTAAGTCCTGAATTTCTGGCAGCGGAAGGACCGCCGTTTTCCCGATGCAGCACTTTTATGTTTTCATATTCTTTTTCATAACGGTCACAAATCGCAGGCGTTCTGTCATTAGACCCGTCGTCCACCAGAATGATCTCTAAAGGCTCATAGGTCTGTGCCAGCAGACTGTCGACACATCGTTCCAGAAGCTTTTCAATGTTATAAGCCGTTACGATCACAGATATCTTTTTCTTATCGTTTTGCACCATTTATCTACCTCACAACAGAATCCCTTCCGGAGTTATCTTCAGCATTCTATCTGTATATATATCCCTGCATTCCTGATTATTAAACCATTTTGACGGAACAATTACTGTTTTATCCTTATCAGGATTTAACCATGCCCCCCACCAGCTGAAACTGGAATTTGCAAGTATATGATGCTTACATCTGCTCATCAAAAAGAGGTCCATATAACCGGTCTCTTCACTCGTTCCTTCTATCACCGTAAAGCCATTTTCCTTCCCGTACTGATCCCTGATCCATTCCTCGGTCCATTCCGGCTCATTACTGAAAACAAAAAAAACGGCGCCAGGGTATTTCTCCCGCATCAATTCCACTGCCCTTTTATAATAAACCTCTGTACAGATATGACCGTAGACCGCTTCATTTTCCATATAGTCTCCCCTGCGTACATGAATGGATACCGACAGCGACTTTTCAATTTCTCTCTGGTAATTTTTGATCTTTTCCACTGTACCGGTATCTGTTCTCTTCCAGATCTCATCTGAAAATCGGAAAGCCTCACGCACCTGCTTTTCAATATCCTGAAAATATTTTTCACTTTGAAAATAACCGGTCAGATATGCAGGCTCCTTCGTAAGAACCTCTTCATCATAATTACAGCTCTGTTCCTGATATTCCAACGACTTTCTTCCTCGCAGCTTTCTTCGAATGCGATGGCCAAGCTTCATAAATCCGTCTGTAAGCTGATTAATCTCCTCCCGGGAAGCCCTGGGATAAGACAGATCAAAACACCAGAGCATAATTGGTCTGGCATCCCGGTTCTCATATTCCGTCACATCATCCATTTTCACCTGTTTTCCCAGCATTTTTAACTTTAAGTATAAGGCATACTGAAACATTTGATTTCCCAGCCCGCCTGTCATTCTGATAATATTCATTCCCGTATCGTCCGTTCCACCTTCCCTTTTTCATTCAACAATGTCATCCCGGCCGTATAAATTTCGTCGCCATCTACACCGTTAATCCACCTGCTGGGAGCACACACAAGCTTTTTCGAATGTGCATTCAGCCATGCCGCCCACCAGCTAAAGCTGGAATTACTGATAATATTATGTTTACATCGGCTCATTAACAGCATATCTAGGTATCCTGTCTGCTCCGAATTTTCCTCCATCATCACAAATCGATTTTCCAGACTCCTGATCTCTTCTCTGCTCATCCCTTCTTTGATCTGATTCTTCATCAACGAGATCACCCAGCCCTTCACCCATTTAGGCTCATTACTGAATATAAAAAAAGTAGCCTCCGGATATCTGTCCTGTATGTAGCGGACAGCGCCTTCATAATACTGTTCTGTACAAATCCCGTCATAAAGCTCTTCATTGTTTCGGGAATCTCCCCGGTACATATGAAGTCCTACTGATTCTGTCGTCATAATTTTGTCCAGACTCTCTCTGGTACTTTTATAAAGCTTTTCCGGCAGATGCATTTCTTCCGGTTCCGGAAATTGATAGGTGCTTCTGACCTCCTCCTTAATGTCTGCAAAATACTTTTCACTCTGAAATGCCCCTCTTAAGTACATGGAGTCGAATTCTAAAACCTTTGGATCATAATATCCCGTTTCCTCATACATAATTGCTTTTCGTCCGAAAATTCTGCGCCGCAGTCTCTTTTTCCATTCCATGGACCCGTCTGTAAAAGAAACAATTTCATCCCAGGAGGCTCTCGGATACTCCACACCAAAAACTGCCAGCATAATAGGCCGTACTTTTTCACCCCGATATTCATTAATATCGTCAAATTTAACTTCTTTTCCCATAGAGCAGAGCTTCAAATACAGCGCATATTGAAACATCTGGTTTCCCAGTCCCCCGGACATTCTGATGATATTCATTCACTCGCCTCCAACTCCTGATAAATACTATCATAATCGTAATTTAAATAAAATTCCCTTTCTTCTTCCAATCTTTGCAAATAGTTTTCCTGCGTCACCAATCCTGTTCCCTGTGCAATCCAATTAAGAATCTTGGAGTTAACTTCTGCACTATAATGACCGTCATCATTATAATAATCAGTATTACGGATTACATCATGCTGGTCAAAAAAATTATATAATTTTACATTTGGACATTGAAGCAGCATTTCTGTTGCTGCTCTTTCCGCTTCCGTCTGTTTCATGACAGTTCCTTTAATATTTAAGGCATCCCAATAACAAATACTGTATGGCGTATAAAAAAGAATAAACTCTGTATCCGGATATTTATTTACCAAATCAACAATGTTTCTCCCGACAGCCTGTGTTACCGTTTCAAGTTCCATCTTGCCAAAGTCTTTGTCTCTGGGTATATTCACGTCTTCTCTGTCATAAGAAAGCATAATATGCCGAAGTCCCGTTTCCTTCTGCCACGAGGAATACTCATCCATAGAAGTACTCGGACCGCCCTGTAAACTTAAAACAAGGTTCGACAGCACCCCATGATAAAGAATTGACTTATTAAACACATAACGCACATCATTCAAAGGATTTTCATCATATAAATACTCAGGGTATTCATCGTACTGCTGCCAGTCATACTCCCGAAGCAGTCCATTATAATCCACCGCCCACAGAACCGTTTTCAGATCCCGGTTTCTGGAAAGCGCTCTGTCCAGATTCTGCGACAGCTCCTGATATCCGGCACCGGAAAAGGGCATTTTAACGGACCTTGTTCCAAACAGCGCATCCATTTCACTGGGTTTGAAATTCTGCGCCATGGATGTGCCGGTGATAACCGCATCATAATCAAAATGTCTTGATATTCCATCATTTACATAGCGTTCCTCATACAATCTGTAAGACAGAAACGAAAGAGGCTTATGATAATGAAAATACGGATCAACAATCACTACCACAAAAATGATCACTGCAAGTATCCCCAGCAGTATTCCTATGCATTTTTTAATCCACCTTTTTGCGGCTTCCTGTTCCATTTTCTTTTCCTCTATGCTAAAAATTAAAATAAATAAATTCACTGATCTCGGATAAAGACAAAATGCTCCATACCATTAAAACTGCCGTCACTATTGCTTTTCGACTTGTAAATTGCATGGCTTCCATTTTTTCCTGTGTATTTCTCATAAAGAAACATACCAATACCAGAATAATCACAAAAACAACCATCAAAACAAAAGGGTACTTACCTATAAATCCTCCAAGACCCAGCCGTCGCAGAATACTAACCTCTATCAGTTCATTAAAGCAGTCCGCAAAAGGGGCATAGCTTAAATGTCCACCCGTAAAAAGTCTTTTCCACAACCCCACCGCCTGTCCAAGGGAATCTGCCCGAAAAATGCTCCATGCAAAAGTAGTAAGCACAAACGTCGCCACCCGCCGAATTCCTGAAAGCGCCTTCCATTCCTTTACATGAAACGCCCTTTCAATTACCATCAGGATTCCGTTTAACGCCCCCCACAAAATAAAAGTCCAGTTTGCTCCATGCCAAAGACCGCTTAATAGGAAAACAATCATAATATTAACCATTGTCCTTACTGTTCCTTTTCGGCTGCCTCCCAGCGGAATATATAAATACCTGGTAAAAAACCTGGTAAGTGTCATATGCCATCGATCCCAAAAATCCGTAATGGAAACCGCTTTATACGGAGAGTTGAAATTGATGGGCAGTTTCATATTGAACATATATCCGATTCCATAGGCCATATCACAATAACCGCTGAAATCAAAATAAATCTGCAGAGAATAGCATATCATAACCAAAAGGGCATCCCCCGCATTTAACGCTTCAATGTTATTGTATCCAATCCCTACGATTTTTGCCAACGTATCCGCAAGTAAAACCTTTTTGGCAAGCCCCAAGGCAAACCCATAGAGCCCTTTACTCAAATTGACAAAATCCACCTTTTTCGTCTGCGGATCTCTGAGTGCGGGAATCATCTCGTGATGATACATGATGGGACCTTGGATCAGTTTCGGAAAAAAGGTAACATACGCAGCGTATTCCGATAAAGAATAGCCATAATTTGCATCTCTTGCCTCTTCCGGTCTTTCTCTGTAACAGTCTACCAGATATGCGATCTGCCCAAACGTGTAAAAACTGATTCCAAGCGGCATCACAAGATGATGCAGGGGTAACTCTGTCCCCCATATCTGATTCACATTTCCCACAAAAAAGTTAAAATATTTAAAGAGGAAGAGAACGCCCAGGTTAAAGAATATCCCCAGTGCAAGCATTCCCTTTCGCCTTTTCTCTTCCCGATCTTTTACGATGATCCCTGCCAGCTGAAAATTGATCCAAAGATCAACAAGCAAAACCACAAGGTGATAAACACTGCCGAAAGCTGCAAATCCAAAATTCATCAGCAAAAGAAAAAAGAGGGCTGCCTTCTGCTTTCCTATTTTGTTAAGCCCCAGGTATCCCAGCAGAACCAAGGGAAGAAATGCTAAAATAAAGCTGTACGAATTAAAAAGCATGAACGAAACTCCTTATAACCTCTTTTGAGAACAGATCCATTCCTGAAACATCAAAATATACCAGATCTGAATCCTCCACTCTCCGCGCAGAATAAAATCCTCCCATATTTTCCATACCACGTCCGGGTCCAGATACCCCTGTGCCCGAAGCTTGCCGGGTTCAATCAGATCCTCCGCCCACTGACGAAGTTTTGGTCTTTGCAGCCACTGCTCAATGGGAATAGAAAAGCCTTTCTTAGGTCTTTCCATCATCTCACGAGGCACATAACGGTAAAGGACATCCCGAAGAACCTGCTTCCCCACATTCCCGTTCCATTTATACTCAATAGGAAGGCTCCATGCAAATTCTACCACATCTCTATCTAGCATGGGAACTCTTGTCTCCAATGACACCGCCATGGCGGCCCGGTCCACCTTTACCAAAATGTCATCCGGATGATACATCAGCATGTCCATCAGCATAATATTATGATTTGCTTCCTCCAGAAAACCCTCCTGATATTCGCTGTGTTTATATGGGCACCCCTCATGATGAAGACTGATCTTTCTCGCCAAAGGCTCCGTTTCATTGGAACAAACATAAAGATCCGAAGGTCCCTTTGCTCCCAAAAGCTTTCCTTTTACCTTGTAAATCGGTTTCCTGCCAAGGGGACTGTGAAGCACCAAACCGCTGACCGGCTTTCTGACAAAATAAGGAACACCTTTCATTTTATTCCAGATTCTATTCACGGACGCATACGAAGTGTATCCGCAGAACAATTCATCTCCGCCGTCACCGCTTAAGGACACCGTCACATGCTCTCTTGTCATTTTGCTTACCAGATACGTAGGAATCTGGGAGGAATCTGCAAAAGGCTCTCCAAACATATCTGCCAGCTTTGGGATTACCGTAATGGCATCCTGCTCCGAGATATAAAGTTCCGTATGCTCGGTTCCCAAATGCTTTGCAATTTCTTTTGCATACACAGCTTCATTATAGTTCTTCTCCTCCATGCCGATTGTAAAGCTCTTAACCTTCCCCTGATGAACAGACTGCATCAGAGCCACAATGGTACTGCTGTCTATTCCCGCAGATAAGAACGCGCCTACCGGAACATCTGCGCACATCTGCCCGGCAATAGCTTCCCGCAGCAGTCTTTCCAACTCATCTGCCGCTTCCTGACGGCTTCCTTTAAATAAGTTTTTCTGCCCCTGCCTGGCCGCTTCTTTCATACTCCAATAAGTTTCAATTTCCCATTCCTCAAAGGGTGCAGAGATCTTTAAAATACTCCCCGGCTCCAATTTATAAATATCCTCATAAATGGAATAAGGCGCCGGAATATACCCGTGTACAAAATACAAATCTAATACCTTTTTATTTACCGGATTTCGAAATCCGTCCAACACGGAAATACAGCCAATATCAGAAGCAAACACAAAGCTTTCATTCACTTTTCCGTAATAAAGAGGTTTTTCCCCCACCCGGTCCCGCAAAAGATATAAGGTCTTTTCCTTTTTATCATACAAGGCAATTGCAAACATTCCCTTGAACATGCTGATTGCTTCTTTAACCCCATAGGCTTCAAATGCCTCCAATAATACTTCCGTATCCGAACTGCCGCGAAAGCCGTCTGTTTTATGTTCTCTCAGCAGCTTCTGTGCCACTTCCTTATAATTATAGACCTCTCCATTGTAGGAAATAACAAAACGGCCGTTATGCGAAATCATGGGTTGAGAACCATTTTCAGATAAATCTATAATGGAAAGTCGTCGATGTCCGAGCACGACACTCTTGTCATCCGTCAGATAAGTTCCTCCTGCATCCGGTCCTCTGCGGATCATTCGCTCCTTCATCCGCTCTATATTTTCTTCCACATTTCCTGCAAAATTACAAAACCCTGCTATTCCGCACATTTCATCATCTCCTGTTTCGTCCCAAACCCAGTGAAATCAAATAGTTTTCCCATTCCAAAAAGACCCTGTCCGGTCTATAAATTTCACTGGTTATGCTTGCATTTTTCCCCAGTTCATCCGCCGTTTGCAAGTCATTTAACACAAAATGCAAGTTTTCCGCCATCGTTTTTTCATCATTAACCGGTGTCAATAATCCGTTAAATTTGTGTTTAATCAGATCAGCCGGTCCACCACAGGGACAGTCTGTTGAAATAACGGTAAGTCCCAACACCATAGCCTCAACTAAAGTATTAGGCATCCCTTCCGTATTGGAGGATAATACAAAAACACGCGTTTTGTAAATTGCATCATCCACACGGTCAACGCTTCCTGGAAGACTGATTCTATCCTCTAGGTTAAGATCCTTTATAAGCTCCTGCAGTTCCTTTTTCTTTTCTCCGTCCCCGTAAATGATCAAACGGTACTCGGAAAATTCTCCGGCAATCTGTGCGAACGCTTTAATCAGCATCCGATGATTCTTGTTCTCATCAATCCGCCCCACCGCAACGATAATCTTTTCCCGCTCTCCCTCAAAACGCTCTCTAAAAAAAAGCGGATTGATGGGGTTCTTTAATATCACTGCCTTTTTCCTTACGCCGGACGGAAAGAATGAGAAACTCGCCCTCGTCTGCAGGATCACCCCGGCAGACATACCAAACAGAACTTTGGCTGTCAGCCGCAGCACCTTGCTGTAATATTCCTCATGAGGTTCTCCTCTTACAGACACTGCAACAGGGATCTTAAGCCCCCGTGATGTTAAAATCGCCATAATATTATTTTTACCTATAAAAGATAATATAACATCCGGCTTTTCTCTTTTCCATATATTTCTCAATTTTCGGAACCGCGCCACAAAGTTTCCAATACGTCCTCCCGTTAACTCATGGGCTTCCGGCTCCGATAATATTCTGCGGATTTTTCCCGAAATCTGATACTCTTCATCCGCTTTATGAGTCGTAACCAGTATCACACGATATCCTCGGTCACTTAAATAATCCGCAAGATTCGCGATCACGCGCTCGGCACCGCCTTTTCGCAGACTGCTGATATACAGCGCAATTGTCCCTGTCATTGATTCTCATGCCTTTCTTCTTGGATATGATACATACGCAGTTAATATCGTATGTTATCTAACAATTTCTTCCACAAAATCCTTCCACTCTCTGTATATTTTGTCCGGTGAAGCCTTCTTTCTGATCTTCATCCCGTTTCTGCTAAGCTGTTCCCAAAGTTCACGATCTTTCAATACCTTTATGATGGCGCCTGCCATTTCCTTTTCATCTCCTACCGGAACCAAAATTCCGGAAATTCCATCCTCAATAAGCTCTGCCGGTCCCTTGCACGGACAGTCTGTTGAAATAACCGGAATCCCCATTGCCATTGCTTCCATAAGCGCATTGGGCATCCCCTCGTAATCGGATGAAAGAACAAACAGGGAAGCATCCTTTATTTCACTCTCCAAACAGCTGCTCTGCCCCATAAACGAAACACAGTCCTGCATATTCTGCCGCTCAATATAATCTGTCAGCTTCTCCTTAATTCCCTGATCGCTCTCTTCTCCATAGATTCTGAGCCGATACTCCGGAAGCTCCTTCTGAACCAAGAAAAAAGCTTTCAGAAGTAAAAGCTGATTTTTCTGCTGCGAAAGTCTGCCTACTGTGACTACATATTTAGCCGGCTCCGGCATCGCTCCATCAGCGACAAAATATTTCCCGTCAATAGGATTGAAAATCACCCGGGATTTCCTTTGAAACTCCTCATCAAAACACCTCAAAGCATCTGTCGTCTGAAAAACACAGCCGGAAGCTTTCTTTTTCATCTGAAAAACCCCATATTTATGTGGAAAATAGTCTACCCTCGGGTCATTTCTGACCGATACCAGAAGCGGAGTCTTAAGACCCGCCATACAATAGGCACATCGAAAATTTGCCTTATTGCAAAAAGAAATTACCAGATCCGGATTCTCCTTCCGGATCAATCTCCTTAAATCCATGAGACGTCTGAGTGCTAAACGAATTCTCCCACTTTTCTCATAATTCCGGTCATCGCCGAGATTGACTCTTTTTACTCCTTCCGGGATCTGATATTCCTCCTGCGCCCGCCACAAGGTTGCTATTACTACATCATATCCATCTTCGGAAAATTTCTCCGACAGTACACTGACAACTCTCTCGGCACCGCCTTTTCCCATGCTGTTAATATGAAATAACAGCCTTTTTTTGTTTTCCATCTGTTCAATCCCTCATAAAGCTTTCATGATTTTTATCAAACATACCGCTCATACCACTTCTGAAACATAAGAAATGCCCAAATCAGCCGCGAATAATTCTCTCCTGTTCCCGAACCGGCATCTCCCGTTTCCAGATATCGATTCAAAAATCTGCTTACATATTCCGGATTAAATATTTGCTGCTTTCTTAAAAATCCCGCATCCCCATATGATAACAATTGTTCTTTTAATGGTCCCCTCAGCCATTTATCCAAGGGAACGCTGAATCCTTTTTTGGGTCTATTAAGCAGCTTTTCGGGAATATATTCATAAGTAATCTCTTTCAGAATCCTCTTCTTTATTCCCTTGTGAAATTTAAATTCATGGGGAAGTCCCATTGCATATTCTATAACCCGGGTATCCAGAATCGGACATCTCGTTTCCAGAGAATATCTCATGGATGCACGGTCCACCTTGCACAAAATATCGGCCGGCAGATAGGTTTCCATATCCAGAAGCATTCTTCTTTCTTGCCAATTCTTTTCCCCATACTTTGTTTCAAACTCATAGAGACAGGATAACGGAGGATTTTCCGCTAAAGGAAGTACCATGTTTTCTGCCGCTTTAAGGTAATTTCCCATGGCAAACTGTGTTTTTGTCTCCTTATTCCGGTTTCCGGCAATCACCCGGATTTTGAAAGGATAATACTCCATAATGTGCAATGCCCGGCCCAGTGTTCCTGCAGCTCCCCCTAATCCGTCCAAAAGCTGCGCCTGTCTTACCTTCTCATATACATTGTAGCCGCAGAATAATTCATCGCCCCCATCTCCGGAAAGCGCCACTGTCACCTTCTCTCTTGCCAGCTTTGCTACCAGCATGGAGGGAATTTGTGAGGAATCGGCAAAAGGCTCATCATAAAAATCCGGAATGCTTTCCACCAGATCAAGCATGTCCTTTTCCTCCACATACAACTCCGTGTGGTCACATCCAAGATACCTCGCTGCCTCCTTTGCATATTCCGCTTCATTATACTTCTTTTCATAAAACCCAATGGAAAAGGTTTTTACCGGAACATCGGACACTTCCCTTGCAAGCGCCGTGACCAGTGAAGAATCATATCCTCCGCTTAAAAAGGTTCCTACAGGCACATCCGCCGCCAGCCTGTCCTTTACGGCTTCCTTGAGAATACTCTTTAATCCCTTCTTGGCTTCCTCATACTCCTTGGGAGAAGTATTTTTCTTATTCCGATACACCTTTTCCAGTTCCCAATAGTAATGCTCCCTCAGTTCTCCCCTGCGAAAGCTGACCACCTGCCCCGGTCTTACTTTCCTTACATTTTCAAAAATACTGTCCGGCTCGCACAAATATTGCTGGTAGAGAAACCTGGAAATCACATCACCTCTGATCTTTCCCTGAAAGCCGGGACACTTCATAATAGGCTTTAACTCTGAGGCAAAAACAAGATTTTCCTCTTCATACCAATAATACAGCGGTTTCTTGCCGATTCGGTCACGAATAAGATACAAAGTCTCATCCCGTCTGTCATAAATGGCTATGGCAAACATACCGTTTAACTTTTCAATACAGGAAATTCCCCACTTCAAATATGCAGCCAGAATCACTTCCGTATCACAGGTGGATTTGAAGGGATAGTCAGGTATTTCCTCCTTTAAACGGTTAAAATTATAAATCTCTCCGTTAAAAACAACCGCCACACTTCCATCCGGAGAGTTCATAGGCTGATGCCCAAGAGGAGAAAGATCAAAAATAGACAACCGTCTGTGAGCCAGTCCCACATAATAGCCGCCTTTCGCCGAATAAAATTGAACTCCATGATCATCCGGTCCCCGGTGATACATGGTATCATTCATCGAACGAAGCTCCTCTTCCGTTATTCTGTTTCTGCTGGAAAATCCGCATATTCCGCACATAACGTCTCCTGCCCTTTCTGATTTTCGCTCTGCTTTAACTGCTTCTATAAAGAGTCCATACAATCTCTCAGTCCTATGAAATAAGCTTCCTTTGAAAAATCTTCGGCTCTCCTTGCCGCTCCTTTTCGATACCTCTCATATAATTCATGGTCACGGAGCAGTCCCAGCACTGCCTCTGCCAGAAGATCCTCTGATTTTTCCAGTAAAATTTCGGTTTTATCCTTATTTGACCACAAAACCTTTAGATTCTTTTTTTCCTCCAATGGCGGTGTTAAAATGCCGTAATCCGCCTCGAAAATCTCCTTTTTATTTTCCGCTTCCTTCCAGTTTTCAGCCAGTATTTCCGCCGGTCCGGACAGACAATTTACTGAAACAATGGGAATTGACAATGTAAGTGCTTCGACAAGCGCATTGGGAAGACCTTCGCTTAAGGAAGTCAAAAGATAAATGTCTGATTCTCTCAGATAAGGAAAGGGATTCTTTTTAAGTCCTGTAAATAATACGTTATCCTGAATATGAAGCTCCTCTGCCAGTTTCCGATATTCATCAAAACTGCCCTCACCGATAATCGCAAGCCTGGTCCGCTTCTCTTCTTCATGGATCTTACGGAATATCTTAAGCAAATGCCAGAATCCTTTCACGTCATCCTCTCTCCCCATGGAGACAAGCAGCCGGTCCTCTGACCGAAAAAAGGAAATATCCTCATCCGGCACAAGACGGCTTTGCCCTATAATTTCCTCTGTGTCACAGGGATTCCAAAGAGTCTGCAGCTTTTCAAATCCATACCGCTTTCTTGCAAGATCCGTCATCTTTTTTGAGCAACACAAAATCCGATCTGTCCTGCTGCCGATCAGCTTCATGTAGGCTGTTTCCTTTATTTCTTCGAAGGAATGGCACGCGGCAATCTTCTTTTTACTTCCAAAACTTAAAGCATTGGCTATATTGGCCGTGGTTCCGAAGCTGTAGGAAATATCAATTTTTAATTTTCTTTGAAGCATGCTGAGTTTCAAACATCTGCGAAATACATTGATCATCTTTCCCACTTTTCCCTTGCGAGACGCCAGTTTGAGATCAATCACATGTAATCCGGAAATGTCATATGCAATATCCTCCATGGAAAACACCGCCAGAAACACTTCATAGTCCTTTTGCAGAAGTCGCGCCGTCATCACACAAATTCGTTCAAACCCTCCCTGATGAAGCATAGGGGTAATCAGTAAAATTCGTTTCATAGGAACGTCCCCGTTTCATAAAATCTCGTCATCTTTTCCGCCTGCTCTTCCACATCAAATCCGGCTTCACTAACCTCTTTCCTATGACTTCTCCTGCTATAGTCTTCCGTTTTTTCGATATAGTCCGCCCAGCCCGCCGGATTCTCCTCTATCCCCATGGCATGTACCAACTCCGTCACCGATACCTCTGTACAAATTGTATCCGACATCAGACAGGGAAGACCTGATACTTGAGCTTCCAACACGGTTCCCGGAAGCCCCTCATAGCGGGATGGATATACAAAATAATCCATAGCCTGATAATAATCATATACATTGCTTCTGTTTCCGGCAAAAATTACATAATCCTGAATCTGCAGTTCCCCTGCCAGCCTCTTCATCTCTTCCATTCTTTCCCCTTCCCCCAGAAGAAGCAATGCATATTTTCTTCTGCCTCTTTTGCACAGTTTGGCAAAAACCCTGAGTAAATACTCATGATTTTTGGCATAGTGAAACCGTCCAACGTGACCGATCACATAGCGGTCTGTAATTCCCAATTCCTCTCTTATTTTGCTTCGCATAGCGGGATCATAATCAAACCTTTTGCAGTCGATGGCATTGGGCATAAAAACGGTTCTCCCTTCCTCCACCGCCTTAGACCCGAAAACCGATATCCCTGCAAGCCTTGAACAGGTAAACATATAATCCGTTTTGTCCGGAAGCTTCCGACGCAGCCATCTTGTAGCAGTCCCCTTGATTCCCTTATCTACACCGGCGCTTCTTGCATGGGCAATGGTGACCGAAATCCCCGCCTTTTTGGCAATAGGAAGATAAATGGCCGCGGTGCTGGTTATATGCCCCTGAACTGCCCCAAAGTCAGAATGCTCCCGAAAAAAATCTTTCACTGCCTTCACGTAAGAAAAATAGTTATAAATACGAAAACGGGGAACACGATAAATGTGTCCGCCCAATTCTCGAATCTCTTTATCAAAATAGCCTTCCTGACCGGTATGTACCAAAAAGTCAAACTGTACTCTTTTTCGGTCCATATGCCGATACAGATCCATCGTCCGGCTCTCAGCTCCTCCTAAATTAGTATTTCCCAAAACATGTAAAATCCGAACAGGCGTCGTCTTTTCCATAATGATCCCTTTCCGCGGTCTGCTTCCTTCTTCATCTGATTCTGACCAGCAGCTGCTTTCCCTTCGCCATCAGAAATTCCTTAAAGCTTCCTAGTATTCCCCTTTGCACAGCCGGTACATTCCGGTATTCCTCATAAGAAATCCACTGAACATCCTTTTTCTGAAAATATCCTTCGTAACGTTTCAGATCCTGCCCGTTATTCGTTGCGGTATGAATCACCATCGTTGAATAACCGCTTTTCTTATTCAGTGTACTCGAAATTCGAAAAGAAATCGGGTAAAAAATCAGTCCTTTATATTGATAAGGGCGGCTCCCAAACCCATCCGTCAGTGCGGTAAATCCTGTATCCGCGAGCGCCTTCAGCGTATTCTTATCGTAAGAATGAGCCGGCGCCATAAAAAGATCCGTCTCAATTCCTCTTTCCTTAAGAAGTTCTTTTCCCTTCTTCAGCATCTGCTTCTGTTTCTCATAAGAAATGCCTGCAAATTCCGAAAAATTATTAAGAGGAAACAGTCCGCCCTTCTTTGTGGTATAAATGTGCTGATAACCATGCATGGCAACCGTCCACCCGGATTTTTGCAATTCCGAAATATATGCCCAGAAATCTTCCGGTTTCCCCTGATCGCTTCCTTTTAAATTCTCATCCCGATTATCGGGAACCACCCCTATAAGCGGTTTCACCTGATACCGGTCAAGAAGCGCTTTTAAATTCCAAAAAGCGCTCCCAGTCCATATCAGGTGTTATATCATCAAGTCTCACTGCAATTTTCACGAAAGATTCTCCTTATACCAGTCAATTGCCAAAGCAATTCCCTTTGCAAAATCATACTCGGGGTCATATCCCAAAAGCTCCCTTGCCTTGCTGATATCCGCATTGGAATCTTTAATATCCCCGGCACGATCAGGCCCGTAATTCGGCTCCACATCCTTATCAAGAGCCCTGCAAAGCTGGTGATACACATCAATCAGATATTCTCTACCGCCGGCGCCAATGTTAAAAGCTTCCCCTGCCGCCTCTGAGGGCGCAAGACATGCTCTTAAATTTGCTTCTATCACATTGTCCACATAAGTAAAGTCTCTGGACTGTCTTCCGTCACCGTTAATGGTAGGTTTTTCCCCGTTCATGAGCTGTTTAATAAACTTAGGAATAACAGCCGCATAAGCCCCTTCCGGGTCCTGCCGCCTTCCGAACACATTAAAATACCGCATTCCGTAAGTGTCCAGACCATACAGTACCTTATAAAGCCTGCCATACTCCTCATCCACATGCTTGGTAAGTGCATAGGGAGAAAGCAGCTTTCCTTCATGTCCCTCCTTTTTGGGGAGCACCGGATGATCCCCATAAACAGAAGAACTGGATGCATATACAAACTTTTTCACGTGATTTTGCCTGGAAGCCTCCATCATATTTAAAGTTCCTCTGATATTAATCTCCTCATACAAAAGGGGCATTTCAATGCTTCTGGGTACGCTTCCCCAAGCCGCCTGATTCAGCACATAATCCACATCTTTTGTGGCTTCCATACATGCATCCAAATCCCGAATATCCTCTTTCAGGAAAGTAAACCCGGGATTTGTGAGAAACGGCTTAATATTTTCATACTTTCCTGTGGAAAGATTGTCCATGCATCTTACCGTATACCCCATAGACAAAATTGCCTCACACAAATTGGAACCGATAAACCCGGCTCCTCCCGTTACAAGAAACACACTGTCCTTCTCAAACTTTAAGTCCTTATATCCCATTTCCGATACTCCTTTTATAATCTCCAGTAAATATAGTCTTCCGTCAGGTACTCATTCCGGTCAAACAATCCCTTAAGGTCCATAAAAACCTTCTTTTCATGCTTCGAATTATAAAAACTGTTTATTGTCTCTTTTCCAAGGTTCAGGAACTGAGAATGGGCAACTGCAACGATCACCGCATCCATATTATTTACTGCCTCCATAGTCTTGAAGGTAATTCCGTAAAGTCTCTTTGCTTCGTCTGCATCCGCCGCCGGATCTACCACAATCGGCGTAATTCCATATTCCCCAAGCTCCTTATAAATATCGATCACCTTGGTATTTCTGGTATCCGGACAGTTCTCTTTAAAAGTAAAGCCAAGAATCGCCACCTTTGCATGCTTCACCGGTATGTCCGCCTTGATCAGGTTCTTAACCATGCTCTCCGCCACATATTTACCCATATCATCATTGATCCGGCGCCCGGCAAGAATGATCTGGGAATGATAGCCAAGCTCTTCCGCCTTGTAGGTCAGATAATAAGGGTCCACTCCAATACAGTGCCCGCCCACCAGACCGGGATAAAATTTCAGGAAATTCCACTTGGTCCCTGCCGCCTCCAGCACTGATTTGGTATCAATCCCCATTCTATTAAAAATAATGGAAAGCTCATTCATAAAAGCAATATTGATATCTCTCTGGCTGTTCTCAATGACCTTGGCAGCCTCCGCCACCTTGATGGACTGGGCGCGGTAAACCCCTGCCTCCACCACCAGCTCATAAACCTTTGCAACCGTATCCAATGTTTCTTCATCCATACCGGATACAATCTTTACAATGGTTTCCAGGCGGTGCACCTTATCTCCGGGATTGATCCGTTCCGGAGAATAGCCGATTTTAAAATCCACGCCGCACTTTAATCCCGACTCCTTCTCCAGAATAGGAACACAGATTTCCTCCGTCACCCCGGGGTAAACAGTGGATTCAAACACGATCACGGACCCCTTGGTCAGATTCTGTCCCAAAATACGGCTGGCTCCCTCCACCGGGCTTAAATCCGGTGTGTGGTCGTCATTGACCGGTGTGGGAACTGCCACGATATGGAATTTTGCCTCCTGAAGCCTGCCCGGATCTGCCGTAAACTCCACGGAAGTGTTCTTAATCACTTCATTTCCCACTTCATTAGTAGGATCAATACCGCTTTGATATAACTCAATCTTCTTCTCGTTCAAGTCAAAGCCTACCACCTTGATCTTCCGTGCAAATGCCACTGCAATGGGCATTCCCACATATCCAAGGCCTACCAGCGACAGTTTTTCTTCCCCGCTTAAAAGCTTTTCGTACAAACTCATCTTGTATCTCCTTTATTGTAAAATCTTCTGAATCTCTTCCAGATAATCGCCAACCACCTTTTGTCTGTCAAACTCCCGTTCCATCTTTTCCCTGGCATTTTGCCCCATGACAGTTCGTTCTTCCAAAGACAGCTCCAAAAATCTTCTGATTGCCCGAATCAGATCTTTGGCATCTCCCGGTATACATCCAAATCCGGTAATCCCCTCTTCAAAGATCTCCCTGCATCCGCTGATGTTTGTTGCAATTACCGGTCTCCCCGCAGCGGACGCTTCCATCAGTACATTGCTCATCCCCTCATGATAGGTGGGAAGAATCAGGGCAGAACAATCCTTTAAATATTTCTGCACCTGCGGATCAAAGCCAAGCTGTCTGATATAGCCTTTCTCCTCATATTCATCCAAAAGCTCCTGTAAATCCTCATCACAATACCCAAGCAGTTCAAAGAACACCTGATCGCTGTGAAGCTCTTTTGCAGCTTCCAAAAGCTCCATGATTCCTTTTTCTTTCATCATTCTTCCGATATATAGAAATTTTACTGATTCACGGCCAGGGTAGTCCTCCTGCATATGCCTGTCAAGATTTACTCCCGATCCCTTCACCAGTCTGCTGGTTTTCCCAAGAATATGAAACTTCTCAAAAATACTTCGGTTTTCTTCGTTCTGGAAAAAAACACATTCAGCCTTTTTAAGTCCCATACGGTACATGGCAACGATCAGATTTCGTAAAATCCCTTTCTTTTGGAAGGTACTTCCCAGTCCTGTCACTGTCACAAAATAAGGCACTCTCATGACCCTGCAGCAAAATCCTCCGTAAATATTGGGCTTGATGGTATAAGTCAGCACCAGATCCGGCTTTTCCTGCTTTATCAGCCTGCAATAGCGGAAAAACAATCTGGTGTCCTCTATAGGATTTACGCCCCGGCGATTGATGGGGGTAAATACAATTTTACACCCTTCCTGTGCAAGCTCTTTTGTTTTTACTTCGTCCGGCAGGCTGGCAGTCACCTCTCCCATTGCCAAAAGATTTTCTACCAACTCATTCCGAAAATCATATAATCCGCCGGATGAATTGGCAAGTATCAGCACTTTACTCATTTATTCAATAATCTCCCTGCCGTTCATATCCGCTATCGTAATTTCATTGTACTTCATCATGCAAATACCTTCCCGATATTCCCCGATAACAACAGGGTTTTCCTTTCCCTCAAGGTTCCGGATCATCTGCTTCGGCATATTCACGCCGCAGGCATATGCATGAGGATAACCTCCTCCAAACCTCGGGTTTACCTCCGAGAAATAAAAGGTTCCATTCTGCTCAAACAAGTCAATATCTATCATACCACAAAAACCGCATTTTTCCACAAATTTCTGTATCAGTTCAAAAAGCATAGGATTTTTCACGGAAACAGACTTATCCGTCTCTCCCGCACGCATTCTTATTTTCTTTTTCAAAAAGATAGAAGTACACTTTCCGGATAACATGTCTATATACACATCCGCCCCATACTCCTGTCCCCTCATAAATTCTTGAATCATCAAATCATCATACCGCTCAAAGAGCGTTTCCAATTCCCGGTCTGAATACACCTTATTAATATTTAAGCTTGCACTTCCTCTGACCGGCTTTACAAAAACCGGGTATTCAATACCTCCCTCTCTCCTATCCTGATAAAATTTCTCCTTCTCCATGTAACACTGCCCGGTGGGAATTCCCATCCCGCGCAGCATCTCAAACATCCGATACTTATCAAAGCAGGTCTCCACAAGCTCATAAGGAGAGATCACCGGCGTAGTTCCGATTTCAAGAAAGCGATCTTTCTCCTTTGCCAAAAGAGACAGCTCCGGATCAATCAGTGAGAATACTCCGTCGATTTTTTCCTCTTGGCAAATAGCAAGTATCCTATCAAGATACCCCGGCGCAGTAATTCTTGGAACCAGATAAAAAGCGTCTGCTTCATACACTGCCGGAGCCAGATTTGAGCAGTCTGTGGCAATTACCTTTCCTTCATCTTTTATGGTTTCCTTAAAATACTGTACGATTTTATTTCTTGTTCCCGCACTTAATATCAATATGTTCATAAACATTCACCTCTTATGATCGGTTATCATAACCCTTTCAGGTAATCAAAATATAGCGGAGTCCCTCCGGTATGGATAAAAAGGATGTTCTTATCCTTTATCTGATGATCTTCCAGATACCGGCACATCCCCCAAAAGGCTTTCCCCACATATGTGCTGTCCATGGGAATTCCTTCATAGTTCATCACATCACGGATAACGCTCTTTATTGCATCATCATATTTCCCGTAACCGTCCAGCCGATAGGCATCTGTGAAGATCAATTCTTCCTCCCGATAAAGCTGCTCAAAGCGTTCCCCCAAATACTCTCGGATGCTGTCCTTTATCACTTGCTTTCCTCTTCCTGCTTCTCTCGCAATGCTGATACCGATTACCTTGCCGGTACCTCCGTAAAGCAGCTTTCCGCATACCAGTCCCGCCTGAGTTGTTCCGGTTCCGGATGCATGAAAAATATAATCAAAGCTTATTCCTTTTTCCCTTTCATAATTCAGAATCTCCTGATAGGCTTTTACGTACGCCAGCGTCCCGGGATTGCCGTGTCCTCCCCCGGTGATAAAATAAGGTCGTCTTCCTTCATCAATATAGGCTCTTTTTCTCTTTTCAATAGTTTCTGAAACCTGCCTAACCGGACAGGTTTCGATGACTCCTCCAAATTGCTCCACCATCATGGTATTGTAAAGAATCTCACGATTCTCTTCCGGAGAGATCACATGACAGGACAGCCCCATGGCTGCCGCCATATTTGCAGTGATCCGGCAGTGATTAGAGCTATTACTTCCGTAAGTCATGACTACATCCGCATCTTTTTCCCAAATCTCTTTATAAAACTCTGCCGCCTTCCGAACCTTATTTCCTCCAAAGCTAAAAGGGAGCAGATCATCTCGTTTGATAAAGCAGTGATTTGACCCATATTCTCCACACAAAGGTTCAATCGGTGTTACAGGAAGTTCCTGTTCAAAAAGCGCAATTTTTTTCATACCCTATTCCTGACCCTTTCGATAAACATCAAAATCTGCCACTGTCTGTTCTGCCCCGGAAAGGGTTCCTGATCTCTTCAGCACCTTCCCCACCGTCATCCCAAGCACCTTCAAATCCATGCCCAAAGACAGGTTTTCTACATACTGAAGATCATAAGCAAACCGTTCCTCCCAGCCAAGGGCGTTTCTTCCGTTTACCTGTGCCAATCCGGTAAGCCCCGGCCGGACGTCATGCCGATGCCTCTCTTCTTCCGTATAATACGGAAGATACCTGACCAGAAGCGGTCTTGGTCCGATTAGGCTCATATCTCCTTTTAAAATATTAAAAAGCTCCGGAAGTTCATCCAGACTGGTAGAACGAAGCAGCTTTCCGAATTTGGTAAGACGTACTTCATCCGGTAACAGCTCCCCCTTTTCATCCCGCTCATCTGTCATAGAACGGAATTTATAAAGTTTAAAGATTTTTTCGTTTCTGCCCGGTCTTTCCTGGGTAAACAACGCCGGCTTTCCCAGCTTTGTCCTTACCAGAATATACAGGATCAGTAATACCGGTGACAAGACAATCAGGCATACACCTGATATCATGATATCAATCAGCCTTTTTATAAACCTTCCGTACATGACTCCTCCATCTGCTTTTGTGGCAGTATCCCTGTCAGCTCTTTTGAAAAACACCTCTTACAATGTCGATAATCCTCTCCATATCCTCCTTGGTATTTTTAATATCACTGGGAAGACATAAGCCGCGGTTAAAAATATCCTCCGAAACACTTTTTATTTCAGAGCCTGCAGGGAGATTACTTTTAAAGCCCTGTGCCGTCACAAAATCACAATCTTCAAATACCGGCTGTAAATGCATAGGTTTCCATATCGGACGAGTCTCAATATTTTCCTCCTCCAATGCATCCATAATTCTATCGGGAACTACCCCGCAGCCTTCCTTTATGGTCATGCAGGAAAGCCAGCAATTATCATCTGCATCAACATTTAACGGATTCATGGTAATTTCCGGGATGTCGGCAAAAGCCTCTTTGTACTGCGCATAAATTGCCTTTTTCAACTTTTTATGCTCCTCCAAATGAAGAAGCTGGCCTCTCCCCACACCGGCAACAACATTGCTCATGCGGTAGTTATAGCCAATCTGGGAATGCTGATAGTGCCTTGCCGGATCCCTCGCCTGAGTGGCAAGGAAGGTGGCCTTCTTAGTAATCTCCTCATCATCGGATACAAGCATACCGCCGCCGGAGGTGGTAATAATCTTATTGCCGTTAAAGGAATAGATACCGATCTTTCCAACGGTTCCGCTATGTTTTCCCTTATAAGTACTGCCTAAGGACTCCGCCGCATCCTCAATCACCGTCACCTGATGACGGGCACAGATCTCCATAATCTCATCCAGCTTTGCGCAGGTTCCATACAGATGCACCACGATCACAGCCTTTGGATTCGGATACTTTTCAAATGCTCTCTCAAGCGCGACAGGATCCATGTTCCAGGTATCCCTCTCTGAATCAATAAACACCGGTGTTGCATTTTCGTATACAATAGGATTACAGGTAGCACTAAAGGTTAGGCTGGGAACAAACACAATATCTCCCTGCCCAATCCCTAAAATACGCAGAGCAAGATGAATGGCTGCAGTACCGGCACTTAACGCTGCCGCATAACCGGCTCCCGTATATGCGGCAATCTCCTTTTCAAAGTTATTTACATTTGGACCAAGAGGAGCTACCCAATTGGTATCAAAAGCTTCTTTGACAAATTCCTGCTCTTCCCCGTGCATGGTCGGACAAGAAAGATAAATACGTTTTTCTGCCATGATCACTCATTCCTTTCATTATAATGATACGTCGGCACAATTGCCTTTACAAGAGGTCTGATATCTGCTTCTTCATTCTTTGAGGCCTCTTTCAACTCCTTTAGCTGTACAAAAAATCTCATTTCATCAATTTCAATAGGCTTCCCGATATGAATCAGTTTATTAGCAGTTTCCGTAAGCCCTTCCTCCGCCATAAGAAGCTCCTCATAAAGCTTCTCTCCGGGACGGAGCCCCGTAAATTCAATCTTAATATCCTCATCCACCCGATATCCGGACAGCCTGATCAGATTTTTGGCAAGATCCAGAATCTTAACCGGTTTTCCCATATCCAAAACAAAAATTTCTCCGCCTTTACAATAAGCGCCAGCCTGAAGCACCAGGGAAACTGCTTCCGGAATGGTCATAAAATAACGAATAATATCGGGATGTGTCACCGTTACCGGTCCCCCCGCCAGAATCTGTTTTTTAAAAAGAGGGATCACACTTCCATTACTTCCCAGTACATTTCCAAACCGCACCGCCACAAACTCCGTATCATAATGCTTATTAAATGTCTGAATGATCATCTCGCAGATCCGCTTGCTGGCTCCCATAATATTTGTGGGATTCACCGCCTTATCCGTAGAGATCATCACAAACCTTTTGACCCCGTTCATAGCTGCCGCCTGAGCAGTCTTCCAAGTACCGAACACATTATTTTTAATGGCCTCATTGGGACTAGCTTCCATTAACGGCACATGCTTATGGGCCGCCGCATGATACACGATCTCCGGTTTATAATGTTCAAAAATCCAGTTCATCCGATTTGTATTTCGAACAGAAGCAATCAATACAATCATCTTAAGCTCGGGATACTTGATCTTAAGCTCCTGCTGCACATCATAGACACTATTTTCATAAATATCAAGGATGATCAAAAGCGCGGGCTTATGGGCTGCTATCTGACGACATAACTCACTGCCTATAGAACCGCCACCACCGGTAACCAACACCCTTTTCCCCCGAACATAGCCCAGAATAGAATCAATATCCACTTCAATAGGATCTCTGCCCAGCAAATCCTCCACTTCCACATCGCGTAGCTTGCTGACGCTCACCTCTCCGTTCACCAGCTGATACATTCCCGGCAAAGATCGGAGCTTACAGCTCGTCTCCTTGCATATATCAAGGATTTCCGAAAGCTCAGCCCTGGTTATAGAAGGCATTGCCACAATAATCTCATCAATGCTATAGATATCGGCACACTCAATGATCTTGTCCCTTCCGCCTGCCACCTTGATCCCCTGAATAAATCTTCCCCATTTTCCGGGATCGTCATCAATGATACAACGGATCACCATGGTAGAAAAATTGCTGTTTACAATCTCCTTGATGATCAGATTTGCCGCTTCTCCGGCACCGATCACCATCACGGAAATACTGTTATTTTTGTTTTGCTTTTTGTGCTTGAGTCCTCTGAAAAAGCGATAGGAAAACCTGCTGCAAAAAATAAAGCTGATCAGCAGAAAGGTGTAGAGAAAATAGTAACTGCCCGGCACCGCCTGCTGTCCCGGCGTTTTAAAAAACTGGATTCCCACCGCCTGGAGAAACGATGAAATCACACTCGCAAGAACCAAATTCTGCAGTTCCGTCTCCCCTGCAAAAGCCCACAAACTGTTATACATACGAAACAAGTACAGAACTATCAGTGTGATAACCATATTAAAAGGCAGAAATCGGTTAATAGGGTCCACAAAATGAGCCGGTATTTCCGACATTTCAAAACTGTAGCGCATAAGAAGTGCCACATAGCTTGCCAGAATTACGCTGATCATATCATAAATAATCAGACAGGTTCTTCTGTAAAAAAGCTTCACATTAAAGGGGGTCTTTTCTTTCTTTTCATCTTTCTTCATGTTAACGTCCTTCGCGAAATACCAGCGGTGTGACCACCAGCATCAATACCAGTCCGCAGGGATGACTTAGATGGAAGATCCATTCCACCATACCCGCTGCGGCAAATGAAGTCACCACTACCGCAGGCATCGCCGCATATGTTATTATATCCTTCTTCTTATGATAATAAATACAGGAAGATACAAAAGTACAGATTCCTACCAGCGCAAATAAGATTCCCACAGGGATTCCGTGATCATAGGCTGCCTGCAAAAATATATTATGTGCATGAGTAGCAAGCTCGCCGTTTGCAAGAACCGCCCCCATCCCTTCATGTCCTGTCATATTAAGTTGTCCGATATAAGCACGGAAAATATCCAATCTTCCGTTGGTATAATCCATCTCTTGTTCCTGCTCATCCGGCACATAATCCGCAGATGCAATAAGCTCTTCTAACGCTGCCAGTCCATGAATTCGAGGTGTCGCATCAACAATTTTTCTCTCTTTAGCCTGTGTATTGTGAGTTCTCTCGTACTCCGCAATCTCTCCATAAGGGTCAAAGGTTCCCTCGGGAATATTAAAAATCTTTTCTCCAAACAACTGAATAAAGCGGCCCACCCGCATAAACTCCACTGAATTAAGTTTTCTTCCTCTTAAGGTAGCGTCCCTGAAATTTTCGTATTCAAACATATAAGGATCACTGACAAGCGCCGGAACCGTCCTCTGTACCGTAAAGGTGATCGGAAAGCAGATCACCGCAGCCACGATCATTGCCAAAAGATACCTCCCCATATTCAGGAACTTTTCTTTTCCTTTTCCCTTGCTCATCATGATCACTGCAAACAAAACCGTAGCTCCTACTGCCATAAAGCCTGTTCTCGCCATAGTAAAAAGCATATAAGCTGACACCACTCCAAACAAAACCAGCTCTTTCCAAATAGCACGAAGCTCCCGGCTTTTTCTCATCTTGCCAAGCAGGATCACCAATGCGGCACACTCTACCACTGTCAGGTACGCTGCCGTAGTGGTCACGGTATGGAAAATATGCGGATACCTTGCAGTTCTGTAAGTAGTGTACGGACGGTGCAGCAATGCAAACCCGGTCGCCAGCATAAACTGTAAAATCACACCACGGCATACATTTACCAGAAGCCTTTCCTTATGGTCCCACATTCCATAAGTCAGGTAAAATAGTGTAAATCCCACTGCCATTACCACTGTCCACCATCTTCCGTTCCGGAAAACGATAATTGCCGCAAAAAAGAGCGTAAGCAGACCCGCATAGACAAAATCGGGTCTGGAAAGCCGTTTTCGAATCAGTCCGATCACTGTACGAATCAAAATCAGCCCCAGTAAAATTGCAATAACCGTCGTATGACGGATCACTTGTATGTTCCAGCCTATTTCCGATTCTTTAATGGTTTTTTCTGCAAGCAGCGCCACCTCATTCCGGTAATAAAAGCTGCCTGCAATTCCTGCAATAATTACATAAATCAAATTGTACCAATTGAAAATTTCCTTCCACCGGAACATGGCAATGACTGCCAGAGCAAACCAGATCATCTCCTTCCGCTCCGCCATGGCATGATGAATGTCATAAAGTCCTGCCATATACTCACAGCATCCGCCCACGGCTCCTGCAATGCATACCGACTGGATCAGATCCTGAATATGGTCCTTTAAGTATTCCATGGTAACCACAGACGCCTGTCCATCCCGATTGTGATTGATCCCATAGAACAAAATAGCTGCCAGAAGCAGAACACTGACAAAGAAAAACGTATTGTCCAACACGTATTTACTGCATGCCCCCATCAGAATTGCTCCAAGGCAAAACAACGTAAATACCGCCGTAACAGGATTCCCTACAAACTTAACCACTCTTTCCACAGTGATCAGCTTGTCCCTGTCCTTCTTACGATAATACCATCTGCATCCTATAAGAAGCAGACCCGCCAGAAGAACCGTAATCGCTCCAAATGCAACTACTTTTCCTTTTCGGAGAGGGACGCTGTAATGATAATCTGCTGCAAGATTCATGCCCTCCACCGTAGAATCCATATAATACAACGACGCCGTATAAGGCATTTCTGTCACGGAAACCGGCTCACTGGCAAAGAAAATATCTTCTTCCCCCACTCCCTGAAGACTCAAATGGTATAGCTTTCCCACTTCCATATCTACATCGATCAGTACGTTAAAATAACCGGGGAGCTTCGATTTATCAATCCGGATCTCTTCTTCCGCAATCATCACCTGCGCTTCATCCAGAAGCCGCGCATAAAAAAGCTCTCCTTTCGTTTCCTCCCGCAAATACAGATCAATGCTGTCCATATGATCATACTGTGCAACAAAGCTTTGTAAGATCATCCGGTTCTCATCCACCTTTTCTGTCATAGAACCGCTTACCGGCGGTACAGAAAATGTTACTCTTTCATGAAAAAGCCGAAAAGGCCACAAAGATACCAGAATAATCACTGCTATCATCAAAATAATAAGTTCAATTGCCTTGCTTTTATATAAGATCTTTTTCATTTTTTATCCTTTTCACGAACCTCAAAGTCAACAATTCCTCCGCTCATTCTTTCAAAACATCCGCAGGCAGGAATCTTGGGTAAGTATATCACAATTACCTGCAATTATCAAATTCTGCCAAAAGCAGCGGCAATGCCATCCAGAGAAAAACCACGTACCGTACCAGATAAGTAGGTCCCAACAAAACCGTAAGCTGGCAGAAAATAATCGGAAGGTATGGCATCACCTTATCCGCACGTGCCCGGTACAGTAAAAAGCAAAGGCAAAATGCCCATATCCAAAAAAGAAAGCCGGGAGAAAACAGCATAGATACTACCGGAATCTTCTGCTGATAAATTTCCAATGATAATTTTCGATAAAACTCCAAAAGCCTCGGAAAGCATCCTATCCTCTCTCCCGGCTCTTCCACCTCATATCCAAAAAATGAGCTGTCACCATAAGTAAAGGTGAACATCGTATTCCCCTGATAAACATCAATCACAGTATCCGGATACCAGAAACCGTAAGATGTCATAAACCAGGCATTTAAATACGTAAAGGGATTTTTTATCCCCCAGGAAAGCCACAGCTTCAAAAAGCTTCCCTTATCCTCTGCATAAACCCGGTTATCAAAATGAATCTTTACCCCATCGGAAACCTTTGGCACATAATGAATAAGCGCCCTTTCCGGAAGATACCGATACAAAATCTCCTTTTCCTCATCCGGCAGTTCGTCCTTCTTTGTCTCATAAACTCTTGCCATCTGGCTGATAGGCACCGTAAGCATCTCTTGATTTTCCGAGGTGTCCGCTGAAAAGAATGCTGCAAGCCCCCAATTAATAAGCAGATAGCAACCCAAAATTCCTCCGAAAAGCGCCAGCATTTTTTTTAAATATACTCTTTTGCTTACTTTTACGGCAAAAAACAAAATCCACAAAAATGCCGCCGGAAGAAATGCAAAAAAACCATTATGCCGAAGGAGCATCATAAAAACTGACGATACAAAAAGAAGGAATCCTTTCTTCTTTTTGCCCCAAAAGCATTCCGGATCTTTGATCAGTTCTGAAAGCAAAACCGCCATAATAAGCAGCATCCCCGAAAACAAGCCATCCTTTGCCGAGCAAAGAGAAAACATAACCAGAACCGGACACAACCCGAAATAGAGTGTAAAAAGAATTCCGAAGATCCTTTTCAACCCCCGCTTACGCAGCTTCCCTACACACCAACCGAAGATCAGCGCCATTACTGCCATCTGGCAGACCGTGTAGCAGGCTATCCCTGCATTATAAGAACCTGTAAACTCTTTTACCTTTTCAATTGTCTTTCCCAAAAGGAGCACATGCGCAAGAGGGTGATGAGTGGTATACTTTCCGGTCACTACCTGCATCAGTTCCTCCCGGGCATCATAAACAAAAAAGCCCGGATATACTGCCCCAAACACCGGCAGATACATTAGAAATATGACTCCGGCATACTTAAGCCAGCCTCCCTTTTGGGTTTCTTGTGCCGCTTGTTCTTCCTGCCAGAGAACATTTCTTCCCTTTTCCTCAACCGATGCCAGCTTGTCCCAAAAATACCGGACAATCAAACAGGTCGAGATTGCAAGCATAAAAATTGCCATCCACATTTTAAGATTGTCAAAAGGAACACTTTCCTTCTCATCCAGACAAGTGCCCATCACCATACACAGGGAAAAGAAAAACCCGAAAATCCCCGGAACAAGCCATCTTTTCCGGGAACCCGCAAAAGGGCTTTGAAGAACCTGATAAAAGAGGAACGCCAGCCCTCCAAAAACAAAGACCGAAAAAATACTGTTTGTAAAACCCAGTCTCTGATCTCCCGCTTTCAAAACCCAAGGCAGCGCACACACAGTTCCGAATGAAAGCATGGAGGCCCAAATTACTTTCTTTGTTCGCATTCCGCTCCTCCTGCAACCTCACGAATCACATATTGGGGAGAATTATTTATGGAAATATACATCCTTCCCATATATTCTCCCACCAGTCCCATCATCAGCATCAACATACCGCCCATGAACACCATCACAGACATCAGCGCGCTGAATCCTGTCACCAGACCGGGAGGATTAATAAAGATTTTCTTTACAATCGTATAGATCCCGTACAAAAACCCCACAATTGCGCAGGTTGCCCCTGTTACGGTTGCAATCCTCAGCGGTTTCACGCTGAATGCCGTAAATCCGTTAAACCACAAGCCAAGAAGCTTCCCAAAGGTATAGCCTGAAGCTCCCACAGTTCGATCCCTATGGGTTACCTCCACATTTACAATATTTTTGGTGGTACGCAGCACCAAACCGATCACATAGGGGTAAGCATATTCATAACGAATCATTTCCTCCACAACAAAACGCTTTGCAGCAAAATAGCTGGATACATAAAGATCCTTCGGCTTGCCTAACATCACTCTGGTCATCACTTCATTGATATGACTTCCGAAATTTCGAAACACAGAATGATGCTTATGAGCGTACTTTGCATAGGCCACATCTGCGCCATTCTCAACGGCATCAATCAGCTTCCCTGCTTCATCGGCAGGCGTCTGTCCGTCATCATCCAGACAGATAACAATTTCGCCCTTCACATAATGAAATCCAGCCATAAGAGCACTGTGCTGTCCGAAATTCTTTGCCAGATCAATTCCCGTCACATTCCGATTCTTCCGGCAGATTTCCCTGATCGTCTCAAAGGTGTCATCCGGCGAGCTGTCATTGACCAGTATAATCTCATAATCATAATCCTTCAGTGTCTTCATGGTATCTTTAATTTCCCCAATTACCCCGGGCAATGTTTCCCCCGAACGATAACAGGGAATTACAAAACTGATCAATTTTGCCATGTTTATTTTTCGCCTCCTGCCACAGACAGCTTTTGCCAACCCGCCTCTTCTCGGATCACTGCCATATAGATTACATCATGATAATGATTTTCCAAAAATACCTCGTCTTTTAAATAAGCCTCTTCCACAAATCCTGCCTTTTCATAGCTTTTTCTCGCCGGAAGATTCTCTGCAAGCACCCGGAGCATCACCTTATGAAGATTTAATTTCTCAAATCCGTACCGGAGCATCAGCCTTGCCGCCTGTGTGCCAAACCCTTTGCCCAAAGCTTCCTTCTCTCCGATAAAAACTCCATATTCCGCCTTGTGGTGATTCCGGTCAATATCCCGGAGATACACACTTCCCACCGATTTCCCTGTATCCTTCCTGCAGATGATAAACTGAACTGCTTTTCCCGTATGAATCATTTCTTTAATCCAGGTCTCATGTCCCTGTCTGGTAAAAGGCTTCTGATAAATAAAATTCCGACGTACAAAATCCGTATTTCTCCATCCTATAATAAGATCCGTGTCTCCCTCATCCATAAGTCTCAGATAAATATCTGCCCCTTCCAAAATCAGAGTTCCTTCCTTTTGTTCCATTTATGACCCTCCCTGCAAAGGTGCCGGACCCACCGCATAAATCTCAAATTCTCCCGCTATGGTTTCTATCAGTCTGGTCTTAACAGGCGCCTTATGTTCTTCATAATATGCGCCGAGCCATCCCATATCTTCGCTGATTTTTCTTACAAAAAAGACATCCTCCCTCTCCCGCAGAGCCTGCTCCACATCAACGATTCCAAAGGCAGCAAGCTTTTTCTTCCAGAGTGGGCTTTTACATGCCCATCCGCCTATAATATCATAATTATCCAGAGAATTGTCCACATTTTCAAACATTTTCTCTGAATAGGAAACAGAAGAATATACATCAATAAAGTAAAAGTTTTCTGCATTTTCTTCCTTTGACATCCACTCATACAATTCCTGATAGGGAGCATTTGCCTCTTCTCTTTGTATCTGCTGTTCCTGTACATAGCTGAAACTTGCCGGAAAAGTCGTAAGCACAAAACAAAACATACCTGCCACAAAAAGCAAACCCAAAATATCCTTACCTTTACTGCTTTCCATCTGTTTCCACTGTGCAAACGCCATAGCCGCTAAAATGGCAGCCTCCATCAGATAAAGGGAATGGGTGATCCTGACCGGATCTCTTTCTCCCCACAAGATATACATCCAAAGCGCCGACCGCACAAAGAAAAGAAGGGGCAGCTTCCACAAAACCCTCCGATCCTTTTGAATAAGCGCCGTAAAAAGTACCATCAGATAACCCAAAATAATCAGATAATTCCAGGGGTAATCACTTCCGGGTACGCCTTTTGGGCGAAGAGAGCGATAAAGGTATGCCCTCAGCTTCTCAGCCATATTTTCTGCAAGGTCTGTTCTTTCGCTTCGAAGCTCCCCTGCATATGCGGCAATTTTCCCCATCATCTTCTCGTCGATTTCTTCATCGATGCCAAAATTATAATTATCCAGCAGAATTCTTTCTTTTTCCGTTAATCCGATGGATTCATAAAAGCTCTCATTTCCCTCATAAGCGGGCGGCTTCTGAAAATCATACAGCTCCGTCCTGTTATCAAAAAACTCCGTAAAGGTTCTCCACGACTCTGAACCATAGGCGATTCTGTGAATCCCTTCTCCCGCAATAATTCCCAATAGAATCAGTCCGATCACGCCAAAATATTTACAGGCGTTTTCCTTTGTAAAAATTTTCTTTTCACTTCCCCACTTTGCCATACCCGCAGCACAAATCATTGGAAGCACCAAAAGCAGCATCTCCGAGCGGATCAGATAGGCGACCCATACCAGAACAATAGACAGTGCATTCCCTTTGATATATTCCGCCGGTCTCTTTTCACTGTCCCCAGTATAAAACAAAAATGCCGCAGTCGCTCCCAGCAAAGTGCAGGTCACAGTATATTGCGCATAGATCAAATGTTCCAGAAAAAAACTGCCAAAAAAGCAACATATCGCTAACGTCACTGCAAGCTTCCCCGGGATTCTTCCACACAAGGAAACCGCCCTTTTTATGAATAAAAAGATGCATCCGAAATGACAAAAGCATAAAAACATCCCATACCAGGGAAGCTTTCCTGCCAGCCGGTACAATAAGCTGATAAACGCACTGATCGGCCAAAGCATTTGAATATTATGCCCTTCCGGAATGCCTGTATATACCCCTGCAAGAATATCCTTCATCAGAACATCATCATTCAGATCGTAGTAATAATCAAAGCAGACCCCGATAATCGTTCCCAGAACCAACACCGCAAGCAAAGCCAATATCCAGTTTTCCCACTGCTTAAACTGTTTCTTAAAATCCATAAAATTCCTTCACCCTGCCTGCAATCAATTCCACCTGTTCCTCTGTCAGCTGATAAAACATAGGCAGACGCAAAAGCCGCTCACTCTCTACTGTCGTATAACGATCTTCCCCATGAAAACGTCCGAACTTTAATCCCGCCGGCGCAGAATGAAGCGGGACATAATGAAATACAGTGAGAATATCACTCTTCTTCATAAAATCAATCAGTTCCGTCCTCTCTTGTATATCCTTTGTCTTAATATAAAACATATGTCCGTTATGCTCACAGCCCTCAGGAACTGCCGGTAATGTAATAATCCCCTGATCCTGAAGCGGTTTTAACAGCTCATAATACTGATTCCACCTTGCTTTCCGCGTCTCGTTAATCTGATCCGCCACCTCAAACTGAGAATAAAGATAAGCTGCATTCATGTCACTTGGCAGGTAAGAGGAACCATAGTTCAGCCAGCGGTACTTGTCCACCTGCCCCCGGTAATACTTACTTCTATCTGTCCCCTTTTCCCTGAGAATTTCTGCACTTTCAATATATTCCTTCGCCCGAATCAGCAATGCGCCCCCTTCGCCCATGCTAAAATTCTTGGTCTCATGAAAGCTGAAGCATCCAAAATCCCCGAATGTACCAAGAGGTTTTCCTTTATAGGAACACATAATTGCCTGTGCCGCATCTTCCACCACCATCAAATGATATTTTTCTGCAATTTCCATGATCTTGTCCATCTCACAGGCAATTCCCGCATAATGAACCACTGCAATCGCCCTCGTCCGCTCTGTAATCGCTGCCTCGATGAGATTTTCATCAATGTTCATCGTATCCGGACGAATATCCACAAATACCGGCACCGCTCCTCTAAGCACGAAGGCATCCGCTGTGGACACAAAAGTATAGGAGGGAAGAATCACCTCATCTCCCTCTTTGATCTTGCACAAAAGAGCCGCCATTTCCAACGCATGAGTACAGGATGTGGTAAGGAGGCATTTAGCTGTGCCTGTTATCTTTTCCAAATACTCACTACATTTTCTGGTAAATTCCCCATCACCGCAAATATGCTGGTTTTCTATGGCTCTTTTAATATTTTCCATTTCATTCCCTGTGTAGGGCGGTACATTAAAACGTATCATACTATTCCTCTTTTCTGCTTTTGATTACTGGTAAACCACAAAAGCTTCATTTGCAAAAACCTGTTCATATGCATTTACTTGCAAAAATTCTTCAATTGCCGCAAGCTTTTGATCCTGCTCGCAATCTTCCGGATTCACTCCCCAAAAATCCATTGCCTGCTCATCCGCCGACAAATAAGCGGCCAGCCCGGGCGTTATCACTACCAGAGGTCTTCCTTCTATATTATCCCCCCTGTCCTCGGTAATAGCAAGAAGTTCCTCCTTCAGTCTGTCATAAGGATTGCTGTCCAGATCCGCCCAGGTTGTATAAATAGCAGACGGCATATCAAGATAATAAGAAAGTCCCGGAATATTTCCATACAAAACAAGTTCTTTTTGGGCATATTCCGAACAGTTTTCCAGCATAAACACCGAAATCTCCTCCAAGACCTCTCCGTTCAAAGAGCTGGTCCGCATCCCTGCAAGCACCGGATTCTCCGCCACCCCGAACACTCTGGGTTCTCCCAGTTCCCCATCCAAAAATACATAGCAGACTCCGATTCCCAGCGCCTGAATCAAAAATGCCACCAAAACGCCTGCACACATTGCCTTTGCCGGAAACAGCGGAACCTTTCTTGTGGCATCCAGATAAGTCCTTCCCCACCGCACAAATCGGTAAATCATCCAAAAAATAACCGGCGCCACAAAAAATAAATTATTCAAAACCGGCCAGATATGATTATTGCTGCCCAGAGGCGTAATCAAAATGATAATAAGCGCAATACAGCCAATAAGCCTCCATTCATCATCCAGCATTCCGGTAAAAAGCATCCATACCGATACCATCAAGGATAAAATCAGAAACACCGCTCCCCACTGAAGGGCAGATTCCTTTTGATAATATTTAAAATTGTACATCCCCCATTTTCCCAGCACAAAAAACAAAACGGGAATACAAATACAATATACCACTTTACGAAGCCGCATATATTTTCCTTCCCAGATCACCAAAAAGGGAATCCCCGGAAGCACACACAAAAACATATATAGCATCCACCGAAATCCATGTCCGTAAGCGCTTAAGATTGCCAGCACCATTTCTCCAAGGGTATAATCGGAAGCATTTCCGGATATACGAAAGACCCCCATGACCATATCGCGCAGCGCCATAGAGCCGTAAAATATCGAGACAATTCCGATCATAACCGCAAAAGCTGCCAGGTATCCGGCTATGCAAAGCCCCGTCTCACCTGCGATCTGTTTTGCCGGCTTTCTTTTTAACCAGCCATAATACCACAACGCTAAGATCAGCCCGGCCTCCAGAATATTATTGGGGAAACGGACCAATGCGCTCATACCCAAAACCGCTCCCGCAAGTAAAAGGCAGGCATTTCTTCCTCCTGCAAGCCCCCGGAATAAAAGAACTGCCCCCAGCAAAAACAAAAAATATGTGAGATAATTATAAAGAATCACCGTAGGACACCAACAAAATCCAATTGCTGCCATCTCTCCCGTAAACGCAATCCATGCCGGCATCTTTGTCTTAAAGAAACGATAACCAATAAGTGCTATTACACTGACTAAAAGCCCCGTATAGATCTTCATCCCAAGCATCGTGCCGCCAAAGGGAAGCTTAGAAAGTAATGAGCCTGTTACATTTGCAAGAAATGTGAGAAGAACCCACACTCCTCCATCCGGACCAAAAAAGCGATAATTTCCCAGACTGTATCCGGTATCAGTCAGATCTATCCCCTGGTTTGCCTTAAGAAGAGGAAACAAAAGAAGAATCAACGGGAAAACGATATTAGGAAGTATCCTCCTATGCAAGATCGCGTTATTAAATTGAAATTTGAGTTTTCTCATCTTCCTGCTCCCTCCCCGACATTTCTATATCAAGCTTTTTAAGCCACCGCCCCGGCGCCGTATTTTGCAGCCTCCGGGATGCCGCTTGAAACAATCGGCTCCTTAGATAGTCTATGAGTATTCCTGCCCCGAAAAGAATCATCACACTGACCACCCATTCCGCCAAAAAAGCAATCATACCCTCCCGGCCTTCCGGATTCACAATTCCTTTCATCCAGCCATACCACCGGTAACGCAGATCCACATGCTCATGCAGCAGATAAACGCCAAAGCACAGACCGCCTGCCTTCCGGATTCCGGCCGCCAATCTGCCTTCCCGAATCTTCAGCTTCGAAAACCCATAAAACAACCCGATGGATGCGGTCAGACAAAATATAAAATTATAATGATAGGGCACCGAAAAGTAATATTCAAAGCTGTCGCTGTAACCACTTAAGAAATACATTCCTATATTAATTCCAAAACAAAGCCCACTGCTGAAAAAGTAAAGAAGCCAGCATCTTTTTTCCGCAAAAGACCAGCCGAAACGCCCCAGATAAGCCGCCACAAGATATACACAGATAAACCACGGGAGATCATAACCATATCTGTCAAATGCAAATACTACGGGACTGATGCTTTTCAATCCGCAAAAAAGGATTAAAAGGCCGCCAAGGGTAATCTGAAACTGCCGTTTCGACATAGCCCTTGCCGCCCTGCTTAAAATCGGTGTCAGCAGATACAGCATAAGATAAGAGGTGGCAAACCAATAGTGCTCTGTCTCAATAGGAAACAGATACCAGATAAGACCATAGATTCCCTCCTTGGAAGCTTTGACCGGAAGCCCCGCCGATGCAAGCACAAGAGGGATCAGCAGTGCATAAAACCATATCTGAAAAAGCAGCGCTAGGGCCTTAGAGGGCTTAAAACTGCTCCTGACTCCAAGATAACCGCTGATCAGCACATAAGTATTGACAGCCGCTATGGATAAAAATTCCAGTGCCGTACCTGCCAGACGAACCGCGCTTATGGGTTCATTCAGCGCCAGAATCCTGTCTGAATGAGTCAGGAAATGCAGAGTGATAATCATAATCATCGCCACAGCGCGCAGCAGTTCATAATTTGCCATACGTTTGTTTTCTGACATATTTTCTGCTTACCTTTCTCTGGATACCTTCCCATGCTCTACCCGATAGACCATATCACATTTTTCAATGGTCTGCAGACGGTGTGCAATAATAATCAATGTTTTTCTTCCGTGAAGACGGTTGATAGAATCCATGATAGCGGCTTCCGTATCATTGTCAAGGGCAGAAGTCGCTTCATCTAACACCAGCACCTCCGGGTCCTCAAGCAATGCTCTTGCAATTCCGATCCTTTGTCTCTGTCCGCCGGAAATACGGATTCCCCGTTCACCAATACTGGTATTTAGGCCTTCCGGAAGACCTTTGACAAACTCGTCAAGCTGGGCTTCCTTCAGTGCACGCCACACCTTTTCATCGTCAATTTCCTCATCCTTGTATCCAAACGCCACATTCTTGCGAATGGTGGAATCGACCATAAAAATGCTCTGAGGAATATAACCGATATTTTTCAGCCAGGAGCGATAATGCTCTCTGACCTCTATGCCGTCAGCCAGAATCTGTCCGCTTTGAAGCTGCAACAATCCCAGAAGAATATCCACCACTGTCGTTTTACCTGCTCCGGAGGTTCCCACAATCCCCACTGATTTTCCAACCGGGATCTCCATGAAGGCATGGTCAAAAATATACACCTCCGTATTGGGATACTTATATACAATGTCCTTTAATTCGATTTTGTCACAAACGGCAAGCTTCTCCACCTCCACTGCTTCCTGATAGGCCGCCGCATCATAATCAATCGTTTCATCCTGAATCTCTTCCTGTAAGTTATCACTGACCCCCATAAAGAAGGGTTCAAAATAAGAGATGGAAGTCAGATGATTGTTGATTCTGTTGGCACAGGGAATCAAACGCATCGCCGCCACCGCAAGGGCTCCCACCTGAGGCACAATGGAAGTCACCGCCGTTCCCCGAAGAAGCTGAAACATCATATAAAGAATCATGCTTGCAATTGCCACGGTTTCAATCAAAAGTCTCGGCGTTGCATTGTAAAGATTGTATTTCTGCACTGCATTCACATATCCCGCACCGCATTTTGCATATTCATTAATAAAATAATTTTCTTTCGCCGCTACCTTGATTTCCTTAATTCCCATCACCGACTGATCAATCCACTTGTACAGCCCGCTATAAAAATCCTGATTTTCCTCTCCCGCTTTTTTCATGATGGGTTTCAAAATATATTTAATAACCGCCAATACAACCACCAGAAGAACCGTTACCGTTATGGTCATCCAAGCATCTGTAACAAAGCTTACCGCCACAAGACACACAAATACTATCATCTCGCTAAACAGCTGCAACAGCGCAAGGATCAATCCGTACATATTATTCACATCTGAGGTAATGCTTCTTTGGATCACAGAGGTATCCGCATTCAGATAATATTCATAAGGCCTCTCCATAAAGTTGATCATCATTCTCCTGGATGTGGCAAATTGATTGGTATACACAAATTTAAGCTGCGCTTTCTGCTGAAAAAACAAAAATACATTCTTTACCACAAACACACCGATCAGCGCCAGCATGGTAACGATCATCAGACTCCTTGTGTCCTCATAACCGATATGCAGCACATCGCAGATCACTTGCAGATACCGCTTATTCTCCACTGCATGTTCGTCCATGACCACATTCATCACGGGAAGAACCAGCGAAACGCCTAACGTCTCCAAAACAGCTCCCACCAGCATCAGCAGCACTAACAGTACCATTATTCTCTTTTGCCGCTTATCCAGCAGCACCATCAATTTTTTAACTATTTTTTTCATACGCTTCTTCCGAAATTTCTAAAATGCTGTTTTATTTTACCACAGCCAAATCTATCCGGTCAATTCGGATTCCCCTCATGCAACAGACTCATTTTCAGCTCAAACATATCGGGACTCATGTCCAGATAATGGGAATGGGAATTTTCAAACCTCTGCTCCTCTTTCCAGATTTCATGATCAAGCTGATTTCTCACATAGCTTCGAATTTCACAAAGCTTCGGGAGCTCATATACCAGTTCTCCATTTTGAAAAATCTGCTTCTGCAACGGTTTAAAGGTGCAATCGACAAAGCTTCTGTTTTTCCAATAATTAATGGGATCTACATATCGAACCGGCCCGCTGGTATCAATTTTTTCCCCTTTTACGGTCAAATAATCTGCAATCGCCTTTCCGTCCCGGTCGTATACCCGGTAAATTTCCTTAATTCCGGGATTGGTGATCTTTTCTGCTGTTTCCGAAATCTTAATCTTAGGGATAAATTTTCCTTCATTTTCAATTGCCGCCAGTTTATATACCGCGCCGAAAACTGGTGTGGTAGAAGAGGTAATCAGTTTTTCTCCTACTCCGTAGCTGTCAATTCTTGCCTCCTGCCGATTCAGTGATGTGATGGTATATTCGTCAAGGCTGTTAGAAGCCACTATAATACAATCGGTCAACCCTGCCTCATCCAGCATTTTTCTGGCTTCCTTTGATAAATAGGCAAGGTCGCCGGAATCCAGCCGAATCCCCTTTAATCTCTTTCCAAGAGGCTCAAGAACTTCCTTGGCAGTTCGAATTGCATTGGGCACACCGCTGTGCAGAACATCATAGGTATCTACAAGCAAAACCGTAGAATCCGGATAGCTTTCGGCATAGGCACGAAAAGCCTCATACTCCTGATCAAAGGACATCACCCAGCTATGTGCCATGGTTCCGGAAATCGGTATTCCAAACATCTGGCCTGCCAAAACTGTTGCAGTGCCTGCAGCACCTCCTATGTACGCTGCCCTTGCCCCGTAAACAGCGGCATCTACATTGTGCGCTCTCCGCGCTCCAAAATCCGATACCGGCCTGCCTCCCGCCGCCTGAACAATACGGTTCGTCTTCGTGGCAATCAGAGATTGATGATTCATCTCCAACAAAACCGCCGTCTCAATCAACTGCGCATCAATCAGCGGCGCAACTACAGTTATAATCGGTTCGTTGGGATACATAATCGTACCTTCCGGCATGGCATAAACATCCCCCCGGAAGCGAAACCCTCTGAGATATTCCAGGAACTCCTCCGTAAAAAGCTTTCTGGAGCGCAGATATTCAATATCTTCTTCTTCAAAATGTAGGTTTTGGATATATTCCACAATCTGCTCCAGTCCTGCAAAAATTGCAAAACCCGCATTATCCGGATTCTTTCTGTAAAATACATCAAACGCAGCAATTCTGTCCTTATACTTTTCGTTAAAATAACCGTTAGACATGGTCAGCTCATACATATCCATGACCATTGAAATATTTCGTTCCTGAAACTGCGTCTTCATCCTCTGTCCGCTCCCATATCATTTCTAATCTCAACCTGGCACATTCTCATTGCTTCCAATGCATTTTGGTGGCTCTCCGGCGTCACACCGGCACAGCATTTGGCGTCTACTGCAATCGGCACCTCCGGCATAAAAGCCTTCAGCAGCAATGCATTGGAAATCACACAGATATCCGTGCACAAGCCGCATAATTCGATCTCCTCAATGGGTGTCCGATCATTCTCCTTTTGTAGCTCCGAAGCAAGCTCCACACTTCCGAATGTGGGCTTGTCATACACTTTTCCGGCAATTTTCTCCTGCAGATCCTTTAGTTCATCTGCAAGCTCCCAGCCTTCCTCATTCCTGATACAATGTTTTACCGGCAGCTTTCTTCCCTCCTGGGTCTCTAAATAGTCTGCTCCATGAGTATCCCTTGTAAAAATCACTTTTCCTTCAAAAGACCTGACTTTTTCGGCAACATCCGTCAGAATACCCTGCGCCTGCCCTGTCCCCAGACTCCCCGTAATAAAATCCTTTTGCATATCCACTACAATTAAATATTTCATCTGCCGCCTCCATTTCGGATCTACACATTTTTCGAAAGTAACTACCTACAGTCTTTTTCTAAAAAAGGCTAATTGATTTATTATACCATGCAACTGGTTAAAATTCCACACGAAACGCCTCAATCCTCTTCCCCAACTAAATATAACATCTCATTCAGCAATTCCTCCGTAAAGGAAAGCAGCATCTGCGCATCCCGCTCCACCATACCGCATTTCTTATAGCGGAACAAAAAAAACGGCGTCCCTTTATGACTAAAGGACAATTTCTCATACTTCTTTAAAAGCTCCGGAATCCTCTCCGCTCTGATCCGGGCATCCGGTTTCAGCGTAAAACGAATCTCTTCATTCCTTCCCCGAACCTCCGTGATGAACAGCTTATGCGCACTTACCCGAATCATTGCTATCCGCAGGAGATTTTCCACTGCCGGAGGGGTTTCTCCGAACCGGTCCAGCAATTCCTCTCTCATATCATCACACTCGTTTCGATTCTCAATCCCGGCAATTCTCTTGTAAATATCCAGCTTCTGAACCTCATTTACAATATAAACGGGTGGAATAAACGCATCCACATCCATGTCTATGGTTGTCTCAAAATCCCCAGCTGTAGAAATTCCCTTCAAATTCTTTACCGCCTCATCCAACATCTTACAGTAAAGGTCATACCCGACCGCCTGCATATGCCCATGCTGCTTAGCGCCCAGAAGATTTCCCGCTCCCCGGATTTCCAGATCCCGCATGGCAATCTTAAATCCGCTTCCCAGATCCGTAAATTCCTTGATCGCCGCCAGGCGCTTTTCCGCCACCTCACGCAGCATCTTATCCCTTTTATACATCAAAAAGGCATATGCTGTCCGATTACTTCTCCCTACACGTCCCCGGAGCTGATACAGCTGAGAAAGCCCCATATTATCCGCATCATGAATAATCATGGTATTGACATTTGCAATATCCAATCCTGTTTCAATAATCGTGGTGGATACCAGAACGTCAATTTCCCCGTCTATAAAATCATACATAATCCGTTCCAGTTCTCTCTCCTGCATCTGACCATGAGCAAATGCAACCACTGCCTCCGGCACCAGTGCCTGAATAGCCGCCGCCACATCTGCAATATTATTTACACGATTATATACGTAGTATACCTGTCCGTTTCTGGAAAGCTCCCTCACAATTGCTTCCCGAACCATCTCCTCATTGTATTCCATCACGTAAGTCTGAATCGGCATTCGATCGCCCGGCGCCTCCTCCAGAACACTCATATCCCTTATTCCCACAAGGCTCATGTGCAAGGTTCGCGGAATCGGCGTCGCAGTAAGCGTGAGCACATCCACATCTTCCTTTATCTTCTTGATTTTTTCCTTATGGGCAACCCCGAAACGCTGTTCCTCATCAATAATCAAAAGCCCCAGATCCTTGTACGCCACATCCGCCGAAAGAACTCTGTGAGTTCCGATCACAATATCCACAAATCCCTTTTTAAGGTCCTCCACCGTCTTTTTTTGCTCCGCACCTGTCCTGAATCTGGACAACAGATCCACTCTCACCGGGAAATCCTTCATTCGCTGAATAAATGTATTGTAATGCTGCTGAGCTAATATGGTAGTAGGAACCAGATACACCACCTGCTTCCCTTCCTGAACCGCCTTAAAAGCCGCTCTTATGGCGATTTCCGTCTTACCATACCCCACATCACCGCATATCAGACGGTCCATAATTTTGGTACTCTCCATATCCCTTTTCGTTGCTTCGATTGCTGTAAGCTGATCCTCTGTCTCCTCAAAAGGAAACATCTCTTCAAACTCCTTCTGCCAGACAGTATCTTTGCCGTAGGGAAATCCGTTTTTTTGTTGACGTGTTGCATAAAGCTCCACCAGATCCCTTGCCACTTCACCGGTTGCCTCCCGCACCCTGCTTTTGGTCTTATTCCACTCCTGGGTTCCCAATTTATTTAATTTGGGTCGTTTCGCGTCTGCGGAAGCATACTTCTGAATCACATTCAGACCGGTTGCAAGAACATACAAATTTCCTCCATCCCGATACTCAATCTTAATATAATCCTTTACCACCTTCTCTACTTCCACTTTTTCGATACCGCGGTAAATTCCGAGTCCGTGATTTTCATGCACCACGTAATCACCGATCTTCAATTCATTGAAGTCATTGATCTTTCTTCCTTCATAGGTTTTCTTCTTCTTTTTCTTCTTTTTGTCTGTTCCGAATATATCGCTTTCTGAAATAACAGCAAATTTCAACATGGGATATTCAAAACCCTTAAGGGCTCTTCCATAAAAGGTCATGATTTCTCCCGGCTGCACTTCTCTGTCCGGGTCCTCCGAATAAAATGCCGTCAACTCATGTTCCCGCAGGTCTGCTGCCAGACGCGCCGCTCTGGTTCGCGATCCGGACAACAAAAGCACACGGTACCCATTTTTACGGTACCGCTTCATATCCTGTACCAGAGCCTCAAAGCTATTATGATAAGAAGAAATACTTTTTACCGTCATATCCGCTTTTCTTTGGGGTTTAAAAAGCGAATTTTTCATATCCAGCGCCGCCAGTGTGACCATTGGGCTTCTTTCCATGGCTGCCGCCGTCTCACTGACAGAGTACAAAAGCTCCATCTGACCCGGAAGGATATATCCCTTTTCCACCCGATGCATCATGCTTTCCCGAAATTCCAGTTCCACTGCCTCCGCATGTTCCTTAACCCGCGCAGGTTCATCAATAAATATACAGGTCTGTTTCCGATCAAACAGCCCCAGAAAAGATGTGGTCTCTTTATAAAAATAATGAATATAGGCATCCAGGTTGATCAAATTCCGGAATATAACAGCCTGCTCCTTAAGTTCCCGCATCCGGGTCTCCACTCGATACGCCTCTTCCGTATGAAACTCTCCCCGCAGTTTTTCCGAAAAGTCTTTTGCTTCCTTCTCGATTTTTTCAATTCCGTACTTTAACTGCTCCTCCGATAATATCATCTCCCCGGCAGGATAGACTGTGATTCCGGCAAGCTTCTCTAAGGATCGCTGACTGAGCACATCAAAGCTTCTTATAGATTCCACCTCATCTCCCCATAATTCAATTCGATAAGGATTCTCCTGTGTCAGGTCAAAAATATCTATAATTCCCCCACGAATGCTGAACTGTCCCGGAGCCTCCACCTGATAGTTCTTTTCGTATCCCATCTCTACCAGCATATCTGCCAGATTTTTTTCATTAATGGTTCCGCCCTCATCGATACTTAGAAGATGCTCCCTCCATATTTCCAACGGAACCTGAGGTGTCATAAGACTAGAAAAGGTTGTAATCACTGTTACCGGCTTTCCTTCCAGCATTCTACGCAAACACCGGATTCTCTCACAGACCAGCTGATTACTCCGGATATCCGACTGATAAAAGATTAAATCTTTGGAAGGATACGCCACTACGTCTCTGTCATAAAGCCGATAATCTTCCACCAGCTCCTTCACTCTCAGGTCACTAAAAGTAACGATGAGTTTATTCGGAAACCCATCGCCGATTCCATAAATCATATGAAGCTTCTGTGATTCAATGCAGCCGGTAAGTGCCACACAGGCGCTATCCTTCACAAGCAGTTTTTTAATCTCTTCGTACTCTCCTAATTCCTCCAGAGGCGCTGTTAAAGCTCTCATGTATCACTGCTCCCTTTCACCTTACGGTTAAATTCATTCATGGCATGGTCTATCTGTCCTGCCAGCATCATTTCTGCCGCACCCACCGCCTTTTCCACGCCCTCTCTCATTACCGCCTGTTCCTCTCTGGAAAAATGCCCTAAAACATAATCTGCCAGATCATATCCTGCCGGCTTTTCTCCAACGCCTACCCGGATACGGTAAAACTCCTCACTCCCCAATTGTCCGATTACGCTTTTTAATCCGTTATGCCCTCCTGCACTCCCCTTTTTTCGAATTCTGATCTGTCCCGGAGCAAGACTGACATCATCAGACACCACGATAAGCTCTGTTGCCGGATCAATTTTATAGTAATCCGCAAGCGGCCGAATACTTTCTCCACTGAGATTCATATACGTTAACGGCTTTACAAGAATCACTCTGCGGCCATCTATCATTCCTTTTCCTGTCAATGCTTTGCACTGACTGTTCAAAACGGAAATATGATACTTTTCCGCCAGTGCATCAATCACTGTAAATCCAATATTATGTCTTGTATTATCATATTCTTTTTTCGGATTTCCAAGTCCCGCTATAAGAAACATTTTTCGTCCTTTCTAAAGCTCTACCTGCACATTTGTTAAATAAAAGCATTAATTATCATACCAGACGTTTGTTTGCTTCGCAAGATTTCTTATCTAAATTCCTTTACAGACAAAAAGAGACTGCCCATACGGCAGTCTCTTTTGTCGCTTATTCCTCATCCGGTTCTAACAGTGCGTTCTGATATCTGTTTAGTATCATTGACTGAATCCGCTCTCTTGTGGATGAATTAATAGGATGTGCAATATCCCTGTATTCTCCGTCCGTTGCCTTTTTACTGGGCATTGCAATGAAAAGTCCCTTATCCCCCTCAATCACTTTAATGTCATGAATGACAAACTCATCATCGATTGTGATAGAAACGATGGCTCTCATCTTTCCTTCCTTAGCCATCTTCCTCACCCTCACATCCGTAATTTGCATACTTCTACCCCCTTGTTGCCGTAGTTGATACGTTAAATTACATATCGGTCGTTTCTTTCGATCACAATTTTAATTCCGTCCGTGCCCGCATGATAGGAATTTGCCCTGATTGTATCGCGGCTTTCCACGATACAATTTTCAATGTGTGTATTATCCCCTATATACACATCATTTAAAATGATGGAATTTTTAATATAACAGTTATTTCCAATGTAGGTCTTTCTTGAAGATAACGGAATCCTCAACAACACCGTTAACAATACAGCCGCTGGAAATAAGGCTGTTCTTGATCTTGCGCCCACATTATATTTAGCCGGTGGGAGATCATCTACTTTGGAATAAATATCAGGATACTCTTTAAAGAAGTAGTTCCTTGTAGATGCGTTCAAAAAGTCCATATTGGTATTGAAATAGTCTTCCACGGTAGCAATATTGCTCCAGTAATCCTGCAGCTTGTAGCCATAAATTCTCTTCATATTCTTATAGCGGATCAAAATGTCCTTAACAAAATCATAACGATCTTCTTCTGCACATTTTTCAATCATCTCAATAAGCTGACGTCTTCTGACTACATAGATACCGCAGGAAATAGTATTGGATTTGGCCACTACCGGCTTCTCTTCAAAATCCTCAATACGACTTTCCTCGTTCATCTTAACGGTTCCGAAACGATCTACGTTTACTTCAGGACCCATGTCCTTACATACCACGGTTATATCTGCTTTCTTTGCAATGTGGTACTCCAGAACTTTATTATAGTCCATCTTATATACACAGTCGCCGGAAGCAATCACAACATACGGCTCATGGCTGTCTTTAAGGAAAGATAAATTCTGGGCAATAGCATCTGCCGTTCCTCTGTACCAGAAATTACTCTCTGCGGTAACCGCCGGTGTGAACACATACAGACCACCCTGTTTACGTCCGAAGTCCCACCACTTGGAAGAGCTCAAATGCTCGTTCAGACTTCTTGCATTGTATTGAGTAAATACTGCAACCTTCTGAATATGGGAATTGGACATATTACTCAGTGCAAAATCAATGCTTCGATAACTGCCTGCAATTGGCATTGCACATACGGCTCTCTTCTTAGAGAGTTCCTTCATCCTGAAACTGTTTCCACCTGCTAAAACTATACCGATTGCTCTCACTTTTCATCACCTGCCTTAATTAATGTTTTTCCGCTTGCAAGAGTTTTATCCTGAAAATCCTCCGATGTTGTGATTCCGAATATACAAGAGTTCTTGCCTACCGTAATTCCTTCCGGTATTACGCTCTTTTCTCCTATTGTAACTATGCCGCTGTTATAAATATGAGGATCGGTCTCATTCTCAACCTCTTCTCCGATACCCATCTTAACATAGTTCCCTATCTGTACGTTCTCAGCGCTGATCACTTTATTCAGCTCACACCCTTCGCCGATCACCGTATTATTCATAATAATGGAATCTCTCACCACCGTTCCTTTTCCGATGGTTACACCGCATCCGATCACAGAATTGTATACCTCGCCGTAAACTTCTGTTCCCTCTCCTATGATACTGCGTTCCACTACTGTATTATCTGCAATGTACTGAGGAGGCAGAATTTCACTTCTGGTATAGATCTTCCAATATTCCTCATACAGGTTAAATTCCGGAACGATATCGATCAGTTCCATATTTGCCTGCCAGTATGAGTTCAAGGTTCCTACATCCTTCCAGTAACCGTTAAACTCATATGCATATAACGGTTCTCCCTTGCCGTGGCAGTAAGGAATGATATGCTTTCCAAAATCAAGTCCGGGCTGTTCTGCATTGGCAAGCAGCGCTTCCTTCAGTGCCTTCCAGTTAAAAATGTAGATGCCCATGGAAGCCAGATTGCTTCTGGGATTTGCAGGCTTTTCTTCAAAATCCGTAATCTGACGATTATCATCCGTAATCATAATACCGAAACGCTTCGCCTCTTCCATGGGAACCGGCATAACCGCTATGGTAACATCCGCACCCTTTTCCTTATGGAAATCCAGCATAACCTCATAATCCATCTTATAGATATGGTCTCCGGAAAGAATCAGAACATATTCCGGATTAAAGCTTTCCATATAATCCAGATTCTGATAAATCGCATTGGCCGTACCTGTATACCATTCACTGTTCGCACTCTTTTCATAAGGAGGAAGAACAGTCACTCCGCCAATATTTCTGTCCAGATCCCAGGGGATACCAATACCGATATGGGTATTTAAGCGAAGGGGCTGGTATTGTGTCAGCACGCCCACCGTATCAACCCCGGAATTGATACAGTTGCTCAGAGGGAAGTCAATAATGCGGTACTTTCCTCCGAAGGATACTGCCGGCTTGGCCACCTTGGATGTCAGCACCCCCAGTCTGCTTCCCTGACCGCCTGCCAACAACATGGCAATCATTTCTTTCTTAACCATGTCATCACCTCTTACAAGTAAATTTGCTATATTTTTGATACAGGTACCAATCATAAAACGCATGAATAGTATACCATATATTACCTTGAAAGTGAATGTTTTTTACAAAAAAAATCTATAAAATTATAGTTTTTATGTAAATTTTTTACAAGGTTTTGCAAAACCGTGTTCTCCTTTACTGTTATTTTTACATTATTTTCCATTATTCATCCCTTTTCATGAAATTATCATTGGTTTTTATTGTGTATTTATATATAATTAGGTTAAAATAAAATTAATATGTTTTTCCAGCGGAGGTTCTTCATGTATCAAATCAACTTTCAAAATCCTATTCATATTTATTTTATCGGGATCGGCGGCATCAGCATGAGCGGTCTCGCCGAAATCTTGTTAGAGAAGGGGTTTACCATATCCGGTTCCGATTCCAAAGAATCTTCACTGACACAGCTTTTAAGCAGTCGGGGCGCTAACATCCATTATGGACAAAAAGCCGAAAATATAACCGAAGACATCGACCTTGTGGTTTATACCAGCGCCATTCATCCCGACAATCCGGAATATATCGCCATGCAGTCCCTGCAGATACCTGCTCTGACCAGAGCCCAGCTTTTAGGGCAGATCATGCGAAATTACGAGCTTCCCGTTGCCGTCAGCGGGACTCACGGCAAAACCACCACTACATCCATGATTTCAGAGATTCTTTTGGCGGCGGATACCGATCCTACACTTTCTATCGGAGGCATTTTAAAGTCCATCGGCGGAAACATCCGGGTCGGCCATTCCGATTATTTTGTCACAGAGGCATGCGAATACACCAATAGCTTTCTGAGCTTTTTTCCAAAAATCGGCATTATATTAAATGTAGAAGAAGATCATCTCGACTTTTTTAAGGACATTGATGACATTCGTCTTTCTTTTCATCGCTTTGCCACACTACTTCCCGAGGACGGCACACTGATTATCAACGGAGATATTCCAAAGCTATCCTCCCTCACTGACGGGCTGTCCTGCCGGATTATCACTTACGGAAGCAACACCGACTGTGATTACCGTCCTACCGACATCACCTATCGTGAAAACGGCTGTGCCGACTTTGTCCTTCTTAAAAAGAATGCCGAACCGGAACGCTTTTCCTTAAGCACTCCCGGCGAACATAATGTATACAATGCCCTTGCTGCCATTGTCCTTTCCGATGTGCTTTCCATCGATCATGATATTGTACGCAGGGCACTTTTTGCCTTTCACGGAACGGACCGACGTTTTGAATATAAAGGGGTGATGAATGGAACTGTCATTATAGATGATTATGCGCATCATCCCACAGAAATTACTGCAACGCTGCGGGCCGCCCAAAATTATCCCCACCAGACCCTATGGTGTGTGTTCCAGCCTCATACCTTTACCCGCACCAAGGCATTCCTGAAGGATTTTGCCAAAGCCCTTTCCCTAGCCGACCGGATCATCCTTGCAGACATCTATCCGGCAAGAGAGACAGATAACCTGGGAATCAGTTCGGAAACGCTCCAAAAGGAAATTCTCTCTCTGGGAAAAGACTGCCGGCACTTTTCCGACTTTAAACAAATTGAAAAATTTATTTTGGAAAATTGTCTCCCCAATGATTTGTTGATAACCATGGGGGCGGGAGATGTTGTAAAAATTGGCGAAGAGCTTTTAAATCAATAATTATCCACATTATCCACATATTTTTACGAAATTTTTTCTTTAAAATATGTGGATATTTTTTTTAACCGTGGAAGTTCTCCAGGCTTTGAATTTCCTGTTTATTTCTTCCGGACACCTGTTAAAGTTGTCAAAATATCCACATTGTCCACACTGTCCACAAATTCCCGTATCCCTTGAAAACACTGGACATTTTGCAATTTTTCCTATTTCAATTTTAAAATGCCTGTGTTATAATTCAATTTGCTTTCATTCGTATTAAAATTAAGGTTAGGTGAATTTCCATGGGGCGCTTTAAAATTTATCAGCAGTGCAGCGCTGATGTTACTGTGATATCCAATTTATTTATTGATGAATATATGAAAGAAGCTAATGATGCTCAGCTCAAGATATATCTTTATCTTATCCGCATGATGAGCGCCGGCCTCTCAACCAGCGTATCTGACATTGCAGACAAGTTCAATCACACGGAAAAGGATGTATTGCGGGCGCTTCAATATTGGGAGCGGAATCATTTATTAGCCTTGGAGTACGATGAGGCAGGCGCCATCATCGGCATTCAGCTTTTGGATGCTGCTCATAAGACCGACAGCGGTTCTTGTACGTCAGCGCCTCTGGTCCCCCTTTCTTCCAAGGCAAAGGTACCGTCTGCCAAGACTGACTATTCCAAACCGGTTTATAGCTTAGACCAATTAAAAGAATTTAAAAACAATGAGGAAACTGCTCAGATCATCTTTGTAGCTGAACAGTATCTGGGAAAGCCTTTAAGTCCTTCCGAAATCAAAACTATCCTTTTCTTTACGGACCGATTAAATTTTTCGGAGGACCTGATCGATTATCTGATCCAATACTGCGTGGGCAAAGGTAAAAAGGATTTCCGCTACATAGAAAAGGTTGCCATCAGCTGGGCAGAAGAAGGAATCTCGACTCCGGAACAGGCAGCTAAAGCCGCTTCCAAATATGATAAGATTGTTTATGATGTTATGAAGGCCCTTGGAAAATCCGGTGTACCAACCAAAGCAGAAGCAGGCTATGCCCTGAAATGGATCAATGAATATGGCTTTACCCGTGACATTATCTTGGAAGCCTGCCGTCGTACCGTAATGGCAACCGATAAGCATCGTTTTGAATACGCTGACAGCATCTTAAACAGCTGGAAGAAAAAGCAGGTACACCAAAAGGCAGATATTCAAAATCTGGATGAGGCCTATGCAAAATCCAAAAATTCTGCTTCCCGGGCAAATTCCGCATCTGCTCCCAGGGGATTTAACCAGTTTCCCCAGCGAAGCTATGATTTTGACGCTCTGGAAAAGGAAATTCTCAGCAATTAATGCTGCCGGCGGTATCTGATTTTACTGCCTATGTTTCACAGAAAAATAAGGAGATAACACATTGGCACTGAGTAATTTGCAATATGACAAAATTATCCGCGGCTATGAAGAACGTCAGACCCAAAACCGGCACCTCATAGAGGAACGCACTTCTTACGTCTACCGGCATGTGGACGGCTATCGCGAGCTTTGCGAATCCATTGCCGGCATTTCCGTTTCCCAAGGCAAAAGGCTTCTTGAGGGAGACGAAAACGCCCTGTCGGATTTAAAAATCACCCTGAATAAGCTTTCCTCCATGAAAAAGGAGCTTCTTGCAGGCGCCGGACTTCCCGAGGATTATTTACAGCCGGTCTATGACTGCCCCGACTGTAAAGATACCGGCTATCAAAATGGGAAGAAGTGCCATTGCTTTAAGCAGGCCGTCATTGATCTTCTTTATGAACAGTCGGGAATCCGTGATATGCTGATGCAGGAGAATTTTGATACCCTGTCCTACGACTATCATCAGGGAGAAGATCTTGCACTCTTCCAAAGAAATGTTACAACCTGCAAAAATTTTATTAAATCTTTCTCCACGGACTACCACAATTTATTTTTTTATGGTACAGTGGGTACGGGCAAATCTTTTCTGTCCGGCTGTGTGGCCAAGGAATTGATTGAAGCTGGTTATTCCGTTATATATTTCAGTGCCGCCGGACTCTTCGAAACACTATCCAGAAATATGTATGACTACAAAAGCAAAGAAGAATTCAGCAGTCTTCACGAGGATCTTCATGGGTGCGACTTGCTTATTATTGATGATTTGGGTACTGAATACATGAATAACGCAACTGCTTCTTTGTTTTTTTCATTATTAAATGAGCGACATTTAAACAAAAAAGCTACCATTATTTCCACGAATCTTTTTCTGGAAGATATTCAAAACCGCTATTCCGAACGAATATTTTCCCGGATTATGAGTAATTATACCATTTGTAAATTTACGGGACCTGATATTCGGCACAAACGCCGGATGGCAGCTACTCTTTGATGTCCCCTTACAATCACGGTAATCTTCTGCTGCGAAACATAGTTTTTAAACGAAAGCGAGGTACCTTCATGGCTCAACGTGAAGAAAAAAGAAACCTGGAAACCATCCCCGTAGGATCTCTCGGCATCATTCCCTTAGAAGGCTGCCGTTCCTTAGGTGAAAAAGTAGACAACTATCTGGTCAAATGGCGTACTGTCCGCGAAAGCGAACATAAAGAAAGTCTTGCCTTTGCCGGTTATCAAAGAGATTCTTATATTTTAAAAGCCAAAGTTCCCCGGTTTGGTACCGGAGAAGCAAAAGGTATGATCCTAGAATCTGTCCGCGGAACTGATCTTTATCTTCTTGTGGATGTTGCCAATTACAGTCTGACCTACTCCTTGTGCGGACACGAGAATCACATGTCCCCGGATGATCACTATCAGGATCTGAAAAGAGTCATTGCCGCTGTGGGCGGAAAAGCAAGGCGCATTACCGTTATTATGCCTTTCCTCTACGAAAGCAGACAGCACAAAAGAACTGCAAGAGAATCCTTGGACTGTGCCCTTGCCCTGCAGGAAATGGTACGCATGGGCGTTGACAATATCATTACCTTTGATGCACATGATCCCAGAGTACAGAATGCAATTCCCCTTCACGGATTTGAAACCGTACAGCCTACTTACCAGTTTATTAAGGGCTTGTTAAAGCATGTTCCCAACCTGTCCCTTGATTCCGACCACATGATGGTCATCAGCCCTGATGAGGGCGGTATGAGCCGCGCAATTTACATGGCTAATGTTCTTGGACTGGATATGGGCATGTTTTACAAAAGAAGAGATTACACGCGAATCGTCAACGGACGCAACCCCATCGTTGCACATGAATTCCTTGGTTCTTCCGTAGAAGGAAAGGATATGATTATTATTGACGACATGATCTCATCCGGTGAAAGCGTACTTGAAGTTGCAACTGCTCTAAAAGAACGCAAAGCACGCAAAATTTTTATCTGTTCCACCTTTGGCCTGTTTACCAATGGACTGGAACGCTTTGATAAGGCTTATGAGAGCGGCATGATCGACAGAGTCCTCACCACCAATTTAATTTATCAGACCCCTGAACTGCTTCAAAGGGAATGGTACATTGACTGCGATATGAGTAAATACATTGCTTACCTGATCGATACCTTGAACCATGACGCCTCCATCAGCGATCTCCTGAATCCTAATGAGCGTATCCAGAGCGCTGTTTCCAGATACAAAAACGGCGAACTGATCGACTGATCTTTCCTCTATATACCAAACGCCCGCATACGCTGCGGGCGTTTTATAATCACTTTCTTTTACTGCTCTATTAACAGTTCCGTTGCCTCCTTGACAATCTCAGCCGGTACCCCTTTTTCAAAAATGTTTCTCAGCTCCACATATTCAATGGCATCACAATAAGCGGCGTAAGTAGGGAGGGTAGTTAGCTCCATATATTTCTCAATTGCCTCCTGTCGATTCTCCCGGGAAAGGGTCAGAATATCCAATGCCGAAAAGGCCGAAGTCGCATAACCGATATAATAACAGGGTGAACTGAAAACGTGCGGTACATCCACCCATGTGTAAAGTTCTCTGATATTTCTGTTATAATATATCCCATAACTCTCAGATAAACTTAAATACAGCTTATTCAGCTCCTCCAATGACATATCGGGATTTTCGTATACCTCAAGCTCAAATTCGGAAAGCAGAGAGGCATTCACAATGTTGTCAATCATCTGATAGACCTCTATGAATTGGAACATTTCCCCGGCTTCTCCCTCCAGCAGTTCATCCTGATACTCATAAAACAGCATTTCTAACCCTTGAGAATGAATCTCGCACAAATCAATATTGTTACTCTGGATCATAATATCTTCCGCATTCCGGAACAGATAGTGAAAATGTCCGAACTCATGGATCGCTGTTGTATAATCATAATAGTTACCATAGGGTGAATCAAAGATAAAAGCATCATTAAAATAATTAAGCCATGAGGTAAACCCTGTATCCGCCTTTCCAAAAGAAGGGTCCATATCGTATAACTGATGTTCTTCCATATAATCAAAGGTTTCCGCCATCTCCGAATCAATCTCAGCCAAATAAGGCCGAATCAGCGCAAAGCGTTCCTGGCCTGTCGTTTCCGGCAGATCATACAACACCCCAATATTTCTGGACTGATATTCCTGCTGTAAGTTGTAAATGGCAGGCACCACCTTATTCCGTATCTCCTTAAACAGTTCCTTCGCTTCCTTCACGGAATAATCTCTGACATATTGCGCCTCATATGCAAATTCTCCGTAATTATCATAGCCCTCCAGCTCGGCTCTCTGATTACGGATATCCACCAGCTCCAGATAAATCTCGCCCAGCACACTGTTTTTGGCCTGATAAATTCCCTGATAAATATCGATATATTCCTCCGGGGAAAGATGATCCCCTTCCAGCATCAGCTTATCAAAAGTCCACTCTTCACCGTCATATTCAAAGAAATACTCCTCCTGTGCCGCCGTGTCATACTCCTGCTCCAAGCTGTTCTCCTTTAAGTATAGCTCTCTCTCTTCCTCCGTCATTTCCTCATATTCCGTAAAAGCCTCTACCAGAACCGGTTCAAGCACAGTTTCCATAGCTTCTCTGTAAGGCGAACAGCATACTTCCTTTAAGGTACTGTATAGCTCATCCCACAGATCAATGGAATCCTCAGTGATCTCCTCCTGCCTTAGAGCATTCTCTTCGTCCAATACATTCTGATAATAAACAATCTGAGTAATACTCTGACAAGTGTTAAGCTTTGTAAATTCATCCATAACGCTTTCATACAATTCCAAAACCCGCTGCTCATTAACTGCCTGGTTCGCTTCCGCCGCCTCCTGTGCCAGCTTGGAAAGCTCATTAACCTCTCTTTCCAGCTTCTCTCTGTCATAGGTAAGTCCCTGCATCTCCTCAAAGGTCAGCCCGGAATGCTCCTTGGACTGATATCTGGATATGGTCCGGTATACATACAGCGTATAGGGAGATTTCTCGTGAGTATAAACCCCTGCAAGGGTAAGCCCTGCCTCCTGCGCATTCGTCAGCTCTATTCGCGAAAAGATATAGCGCCCACCCAATGCTTTAAATGCATCAATGTCAATATAAAGATCACTGTCCGACACCTGATAGCTTCTGGTTGTACTTACAACGGACAAATCCGTTCCTGAATACAGATATGCACGAGCACCCCAATCATCAAAATATTCACGACTCTCCTCCACTCTCTCAAGAGCCGGGGCAATCACCTTTCGGAACTCATCCTTATAAAACTGCGAATAAAAACCAAGATAACCATCCAGTGTGGAGATTCCATTATACTCCAAGGTTGCCGGGTAAAAACCGTACGCGGCAGACCATTGTCCACAGTATCCGATATCCTCTTTTGCCTTCTCAAATAACTCCTCAGAATAAAATTCACCGAAGCTTAACTGATCCCCCGCCTGTCCCTTTACGAGCCGATAAACCTGATTAAAGCAGGTGTGATACAGGTCATTATAACGGCTTCCGGTAAGAAGAATCAAAAGCACTGCAGCCATCGCTAGTCCATTAGCCAGCCACCTGATCCTCTCTCTTCCCATATCATAAAGGCGCACAAGCACCAGAAAAAATGCCACATACCACACAAACGGGTTAAAAAAGATCGTCCGATTAAACTGCCAGCCGGTAAGCGGCGGACAGATTGTTTCGATGATTCTGCGAAAGGGCTCCCAATAATAAATTCCATAAATTACACTATTAAATGCCAGCACCAGCATAAAAAAGTTAAATACATCATGGAAAATCCCTTTGACATTCTTATTTCGAATATAGGAAACATTCAAATAGACAAAATAAGTCATGCAGACCGGCAACACCAGATAGGTATGCAGACTCTCCGCATGAAACATCCCTTTGGAAAACCCTTCCAGAATCGTTCTCAGAATTTCTCCTGCCGAATAGCTTCCTGCCTCCATGGTAGAACGAATGGTTACCTCATCACTAAAAAGCATTGTCCCGAAAAGCCTGTACTCACAAGCAATACAGCCTGCCGCAAGCACAAAAGCAGCAAGAAAAATTCCAAAAGGAAATTTCTTGTCCCGAATCCATAACCAAATAAAGGCCACCACCATATAAGCAAGAATGAATAATCCAAAATAGGAAAAGTAAGACAATAACGGATAAAAGAAAAGCCCGACATACCACTCCCAGGAAGGCTTTCGATATATTTGACGCAACAGGTAAACTGCCAGAGGAATCGACGCAAAAGGAATCCCGAAAGCCGGAAATACATTTAACACACCGTATGCCAATCCCAAAAGCCATACAAGTGGTTTATATTTATCGTAGGAATTCCCGCAAAAATCCTTTGCCAGAAGAATACAGGAAAAGACCGCAATCAGAATTTTCAAAAGGTAACCTGCAACGTAAGCAGGATACGCCGGCAAAATCATATATAACAATGTATAGAGAGAAAACTCGGAAGGAAGCACATCTCTGCTGATCCCTCCCAGAAACGGTACATTCACATCATGAGTCCAGAAACTCCCGGTGTCCTTCATCATCTGAAACTGAGGAATAAACAAATCCAGATTATCGTGAACTGCTATGATGCTGTTTTCCCCGCAAAGAACAAATACCAGTCCTGCAAAAATGAGGAATCCAAACACAACAACCATATACCACTTAGAAATCAGCTTTTTCATTCTATTGTCCTCCCGCCCTGCCGCATCATCTTATCTCTTCTTCTCTTATCTGGCGTCTTTCTTTTTCGCAGACCAGCGTGAAGCGATATTCAAAATCTCTCCGGCTCTTCATTGCCATATTGGACAGGATCAATCCCGCAAATAAGGACTGAATCGCTGCCAGCATAACAAATCCGCACACGATCAGCGTAGGAAATTTTAACACCAGACCTGTTGATAAAAATTCAATCAAAACGGGAATAAAGAAAATCACTGCAATCACTGCCAAAAAAAAGGCAAGCAGACTGAAAAATCCCAGCGGCTTGTAATCCCGGTAAAGGCGGAAAATAGTTCCCAGCACTCGAAATCCGTCAGAATAAGTGTTTAACTTTGACACGCTCCCCTCCGGTCTGTCACGATATTCCACCACTACATTATCAATCTGCATATGATTATATACCGCATGAATGGTCATCTCGGTTTCAATTTCAAAGCCTTTGGAAAGCACGGGAAAGGTCTTCACGAATCCATAGCTGAACGCCCTGAATCCGGTCATGATATCCTTTACCTGGCTGCCGAACAAATGATTGATGCTTGCCCGCACCAGACTGTTTCCCATGTTGTGGAAAGGACGCTTATTCTCCTCAAAATAGGTGGAAGAGAGCCTGTCCCCCACCACCATATCCGCATTGTGTTCGAGTACCTTTTCCACCATTTCAGGCGCAAACTCCATAGGATAGGTATCATCCCCATCTACCATAATATAGCACTGTGCCTCTATCTCCCGAAACATCCGCCGGATTACATTCCCTTTGCCCTGCATATATTCATGACGCACCACTGCCCCTTGTTCTTCTGCAATTTCGGCAGTGCGGTCCGTGGAATTATTGTCATATACATAAATCACTGCCTCCGGCAGCGCCTCTCTGGCTTCCTTTACCACCTTGCCTATGGTCTTTTCTTCATTGTAACACGGAATTAGTACTGCAATCTTGTCCATCAGCTGTTATTTCTCCCGGGGTTATTCCCCTTTTATCGGGGTTTGTCTTAGTTATTTTATCAGAGTTTTCTGGAGAAGTCCAGATAAGGGGACAGCGATTAGCTGAAAAGGCTGTTCATACGTAACTTCATGACAGTTATAAATTATTTTATCTTCTGAAAAAGTATATTCCCGTGTTACTCGTCCCATCTCCCCATAAATGTCAACCTGTAAATATTGCAGTTCGTGATCATTGGAGTAGATTGCCGTCAGTTCGGCTCCTTCTGAGGAATATTCAAAGACAGCCCTTGTTTCTATCGTTTCACCTGCTGCTTCCGTTGTAGCCGCCTGTTCTGATGAATTATTTCCCTGTGCATTGCATCCGGTTAACATCAGCATCAGCAAGAAACAAAACAATATTTTTATCTTTTTGCACATAGCAATCTCCTTAGTGTTTTATTTTATTATTCTACCGTCAATGCAAGAAAGCGTTCCCATTAACTGCCTTGCAAACCGGAAGCTGTTTATATATTTATCCATTGAATAAATGCCAACTCTTCCTTTTCTTCCGTACTCTCCTCTTCATCTAAAACCGTTACTACCTCGTCTTCTGATACTTTATGTGCCATGAGAACCTTCCCCCACAGTCCTACAAGCATAGTGCTTTCATTTAAAAGAATACATTGAGTACCGACCGGTATAAAGTCAAATTCACCATAGCTTATTTCCTTGTCGAATCTGACCTCCAGTTGAAGTAATGGTGCTTCTGACGGATTGCTATCATCATCTCCGTTAAAAATTTCTATTTTGTTCGTTTACGATAAACTCATAAATATCCGGGCTGTAAAATTTCCCGCCTTCATTGAAATCTTTAACTGTCGTGCTCGTTAAAATATACTCTGGGTCAGTGTACTTTTCGTCACCTAAACAAAAATATTCCAAATTGTATTCTAATTTCAAATCAATATAATCTGCCGGATCGTATCTTTTTTCCACAAAGTCCCCATCCTCGACAGTTCCGGTATACATCTTAGACTGCAAAGCTGCTTTATCAATATGCCAGACTCCATAAAAATTTATCCTATGCCCTGTATTTACTTTTTCCATATCGTAGTCTTTTTCCAGCATGCTCTCTTCTGACTGCCTTCCTACACCGCATCCCCCTAATATCACAATAATTATTAAGAAAAAAGAGCTCCTAAAAAATTTTTTCATCTTGTCTATTCTCCACTAAAGAATATCTCTGTGTACTACCAACATACAAAAAGCCGTGCAGAACAGTTTCTATCCAAACCTCATTCTATACTGCTATCTTACATGTCCAACGCATCATAATTGCATCATTTTTGCATCATAGTTGCATCATTTTTTATAGCTCTTATCCCAAAAATTCCCTCACCTGTTCCTCGCCAATCTGATACTGACTGCAAATCCGCATCCTGATTTCCTGTTCCGGTATTTTCAAATCCTGCAATATTTTTATAGCATTCCTGATTCCCTGCTGTTGCATTTCATCTATCTTCTGCTTCTGCTCATCTATCGTCTCCTGCATCTCGTCAATCATATACTGCACCGTATTCTTGTCCAGTTCATACAATTCCTTCGAAAACATCTCCATCACCCTCTCCACATTCAGACAAATCTCATATGCCTCTTCATAAATCTGTCGAAATTCCGGATATGCTTCTATCAGCTCAATTATCTTATCCGGATCATCGCTGGAAAATAAGGCCAGCCATGCATCTTTTCTTATCTTTATGTTTACATTGTGCGTATTTTTCTGAAAGATGTCAAGAGGGATAAACAGGTATTTCTGTAAAAGTTCCATTTTCAATCCTGTGTCAGATTTCTGTTCGAAATTATGATAATAGTTTCGGGGTACTCTTGGAACTCCTGAGGGCTTTTTTCAAAAAGAACTATGGTATAAACATTCTTAATATCTCGGTAGCTGTTTGTCCCAAAGAAATTTCAAGAATACAAAATACAAAAGAAAATCTGCACAACACTATATGCCGTGCAGATTTTCACATTTTCTCTCATCAGATACATGATCTTGTATGTTTATGGTACACTTGTGTCAAACCGAATAAAAATTTTCTACTTTCTGAGCAGATTCCTTCTTCTGTCAAAGCAACTCGGCTTCGTTTCTACATCTCATCTCTGCCTTCCGTATAATTTTGTCAGTTTTCCGATCCTTTCCGCAAGCTCCGAAGTGATCTGACTATCCAGCGCCCTCCACGTCCAATTCCGGTCATTTAAGGTACTGGGCTTATTCATTCTTGCATCTGCTCCCAGCCCCAGATAATCCTGCATCTGCGCCACAAACAGATCTGACACGGATGCCATGCCACAGGCGATCATAGCATCGGGAATACTCGCTTCGTCCTCAATCTGCAGATATTCCAGCGCGTACTGCAGATTATCCCTGCTGATCATCTCCTGCCACTGGCGCAGGGTTTCATTATCGTGGGTTCCCGTATAGCATACGGTATTCCTCATGTAAGTGTAGGGCAGATAATTTCCCTCTTCCCGGCTGTCAAAGGCAAACTGTAGGACCTTCATTCCCGGAAAGCCGGACTGTTTCTGCATTTCTATGACCTCGGGCGTCAAAAATCCCAGATCCTCCGCAATAAATCGGGTTTCCGGAAGATTTTCGTGAATCGCCCGGATGAGATTCATTCCCGGTCCCTTACGCCACTGACCGTTTATCGCAGTCTCCTCCCGGGCCGGAATCGCCCAGTAGCTCTCGATTCCTCGGAAGTGATCGATCCTGATCACATCAAAAAAATGCGTTGCCGCGCGCAGCCGCGAGATCCACCAATTGTAACCGTCAGCCTTCATAGCCTCCCAATCGTAGATTGGATTGCCCCATCTTTGTCCTTCCGCTGCAAAGGCGTCCGGCGGGCATCCGGCTATGACAACCGGCATCCGATTTTCATCCAGTTGAAACCGATCCGGTGCCGCCCATACATCCGCCGAGTCCATAGGAACATAAATCGGCACATCACCAATCAGCGAAATTCCCTGCTCCCGGGCGTATTTATGAAGATGATCCCACTGCCTGTAAAATAGGAACTGGAGAAAATAGTGAAATTCCATCTTGGTTTTCAGGCGTTCCCTAGATTCCTTAATCGCTTTCTGATCTCTCAGTCTGACACCGTCTTCCCATTGTGTCCAAGGCTCCTGATCGTGTTCTTCCTTCAGCGCCATAAAGAGGGCATAATCCTCCAGCCAATGCTTCTGCTTTGTTATAAATTCATCATATTCCGAATCCTTCTCAGCATTAAATCTTTGAAAGGCTTTATACAAAAGCGGCAGACGCTGCCGATACATTATGCCGAAATCCACCTTTGCCGGATTCTCTCCCCAGCTCTTTTCGGACACCTCACACGGCTCCAGCAATCCCTCTTCTATCAACAAATCCAAGTCGATCAGGTAATGATTCCCTGCAAAGGACGATAATGCCTGATAAGGCGAATCCCCATATCCGGTAGGATTAATAGGAAGCATTTGCCAACAGCTCTGACCTGCCTGCTTCAAAAAGTCAACAAACTGATATGCCGTTTTTCCCAGACTGCCGATTCCATACGAAGAGGGTAATGAGGACACATGAAGTAAAATCCCGCTTTGTCTCATAAATCAACCTCTTTCCTTATCTAATTTCTTAACACTCTGCCTGCATTTTAAACGAAAAGGAACATATTCATGACGTGCAGGCGTCCCCTGTTCAATACATTCCACAATCATCTCATAGCTTCTCTTTGCCAATTGCTCAATATTTTGTTCTACAGTCGTAATCTTAGGACAATAGAATTCTCCGATCTGGATTCCGTCAAAACCGATCACCGAAATATCCTCCGGCACCCGAAGCCCGTAATCATAAATGGCACTGATGGCGCCGATGGCCATCACATCCGCCATGGCAAATACAGCTGTCACCTTTGTTCCGTGGCTTAAAAGCTGATCCATTGCCTCGTATCCGCTCTTAAAAGAATATCTGCCGCTGATATAAGGCCCCCATTCCTCCGTGCCGATTCCTCTTTGCAGATGTGCCTCCTGCCATCCCTTGTGACGGAGCCGGCTGGTATCCGATATGGAAGTACCGCCGATCAACGCAATCTTCGTATGACCATTTTCCATCAGGTAGTTGACTGCACAGCGCGCCGCCAGACAGTCGTCGGTGGATACACTGGACAGATTTTCAAATTCAAGCTCCGATGCATCGTTGGTCACAAGAACACTGGGCACATTAATTTTGTCAAAATCCTCCTGAAAGTTCTTATTATTCCCTCCCAGAAACAAAAGACCCATTGGCTTTTTATCCATGCACAGCTGCCTTGCAAGCAGCACCTCATTGTCATCCTCATCCATGAACTCTGTAACCAGCGTATACTTGGTTCCTGCAAACAAAGACTGTATATATTCCACCATGGAGGCAAACAACTCGTTGGACTTTCCTTTCACAATAGTAACGATGGTCTCACTTTGTTGCTGCTTCAAGTTCTTGGCGCTGGTATTCAATATAAAATCATACCGCTCCACTGCCTCCATTATGGTCTGTCTCGCATTCTCACTTACATTGGGATGATTATTGAGAACACGGGATACCGTGCCTACCGAATAACCGGTCTCACGAGCCAAATCTTTTATTGTCATTCTTTGTTTATCCTTTCACTGCTCCTGCCGCAACACCCTTAATGATATACTTCTGACAGAATAAATACAAGATAATAATCGGCAGAATGCTGAGCATGATAATTGCCATTGTTGCACCCAGATCTACAGAACCGTAGCTTCCCTTCAGATATTGGATATGAATGGGAATCGTCATGTATTCTATACGATCTAATACCAAATAAGGCAATAAATAGTCATTCCATACCCACATGATCTCCAAAATTCCTACTGACACCATAGTCGGTTTAAGCATCGCCAGCACTACATTGAAAAATGTAACAATAGGACCGCATCCGTCAATGGCCGCCGCCTCTTCAATTTCAAGAGGAAGGGCTTTGATAAATCCTACAAACATGAAAATGGCAAGCCCGGCTCCGAATCCGAGATAAACGATGGGAATGGACCATGGGGTATTTAAATGCAGGGTATCCGCAGTCCCTGCCAGTGTGTACATAACCATCTGAAAAGGCACGATCATGGAAAATACGCACAGGTAATAAAAAACCTGACTGAACTTACTGCCCACTCTTGCAATGTACCATGCAGACATGGACGTACAAAGCAGAATCAGTATAGTAGAAACAATGGTAATATAAAAGCTGTAAAATACGGATTTCAAAAATGGATAATTTCCAAAAGTCATTCCCTTGACATAGTTTGCAAATCCCACGAAGGATTCTGAATTTGGCAGGGCAAACGTATCCGTATTGACATAGGCATTAGCCTTCAATGAGTTAATTGCAACCTCAATAATCGGCATCACATAAACAATACAGATCACTGCAAATACGCATGTTAAGATCAGACTGCCTACACTTCGTTTCTCTTTCATTACTGCTGCACCTCCTTCGTTCTGGTTGCCTTTAACTGCCCCAGTGCAAAAACTGCTACCAGGATAAAGAACATCACTGCCTTAGCCTGGGCAAGGCCTCTGGTGTTTGCCCCTGTATAGAAGGTCTTATAGATATTTAATGCAAGCATTTCCGTTGAATTGATGATGGAACCATCCGTCTGGAATACTGCCGGCATACCTCCGGTAAGCGCCAGGTTCTGGTCAAACAGCTTAAAGGAATTTGTCAAGGTTAAGAATACACAGATAGTAACAGAAGGCATCACATTGGGAATTGTGATCTTCCATAAAGTCTGCCATTTGTTTGCTCCATCGATCTTGGCCGCCTCCATCATATCCTCCGGTATTCCCTGAAGCCCGGCGATGTAAATGATCATCATGTAACCGATCTGCTGCCAGCACATTAAAATCAAAAGTCCCCAGAAGCCATAGCTTGTTTTAGCAAGCAGGTAGGTGTCATAATATCTTAAAATACCGTCAAAGATCATGGACCAGATGTAGCCAAGTACAATACCTCCGATCAGGTTCGGCATAAAGAATACGGTACGAAACAGATTTGCTCCCGCAATATTCTGTGTCAGAACATAAGCGATGGCAAAGGCAAATACATTAATCGCCACAATTGAAACAATGGTAAACAATGCCGTAAACCAAAAAGCATGCACAAAGGATGCATCCCCAAATGCCTTAATGTAATTGGAAAAACCAATAAACCTGGCATCCCTTGGAGTCGTAAAGGTACAGAAGGATAAATAAATTCCTTTCAAAAACGGATACAAAAATCCGATCATAAATGCTATAAAAGTAGGAAGAATAAAAATAGGGAAGCAGCGCTGAATGGGTCTGCGTACCAGAATACTGTTCAATGCTGCCGCATCTGATTTCTTTTTTGATTTTTTCACAATAAACCCCCGTTCTTATTGAAGCACCGTTTGTCTGCTATACAACAAAATATGTCTCTGTGTGAGTCGTCCTTATGTTATAAGGGGCGGGCATCTGCCCGCCCCCTAAGCTTAACTGTTATCGTTCTTTTTAGTTATGCTCTGCAGCATACTGGGAAGCCCAGCCGTCTACAAATGCAGTCTTTACATCATCCCAAGAACCGCCGTTTGCTGAGTACTGAAGCAGTGCGGATTCAACTGCCGCTCTCCAGGAGTCAACATTAGGAGTATGGTTGAATGCCCATGTTACAACATAATTGCCGTTTGCAATGTATTCGTTTGCATCGGTAAAGAATACGTTCTCGGAATCTTTTGCATTCTTAAAAGGAATCGGTCCGAATTCCTGTGCCATCATCTTAGTTCCTTCATCAGAGGTTACTACCCACTTCATGAAGTCTAAAGTAGCCTGAACATCTGCTTCTGATGCTTTCTTGTTAACTGCCCAGCAGTTTTCTGTACCACAGCAAAGCGCTGCATTTTCTTCTCCGGAAACTCCACAGTAGATCGGGATCATTGCAAGTTCATCAGGATTCATTCCAAAAGTTCCTGTCAGATTTGAATATTCCCAAGTACCATTTTGATAAAATACTGCCTGACCATTGCCGAATTCTGCTTCTGCCTCATCACCGGTCTTGCTTGAAAGCTCTGTAGGTGCACAGGTTGCATTGTTAATATACAGATCCCAAATGCTCTTGTAGTTATCAAGATATGCACCGGTTACGGTAGCCGGCTGAGAAGTTACGTTGTCATCTCTGAACTCGTAGAACAGAGGCATATTTGCAAGGTGTCCTGTAAATCTCCAGCTGGAAGAGCTGTCAAGACCTGCAGAAGTAAATGCTGAAAATCCAAGCTCAGAGGAACGTGCTGTAATGTCTTCTGCAACAGCTGTTAAGGAAGCAAAATCCTTAATATCATCAAGGGTATATCCTGCATCTGCCAAAAGCTTTGTGTTCGTGATGATACCAAATGCTTCATAGCAATAACCTACACAGAATACTTCACCGTTCTCACCCTTTAAATTAAAATCATCGGTGGTCATTTCTTTATAAAAATCTGTATCCTTCAGATCCAGACAGTAGTCCTTCCATGTATCCAGACCTGCCTGATTACCGCACTGGAACAAAGTAGGTGCGGAACTCTTGCTCATCTCAGCAGTAAGTGTTTCGCTGTATGTACCTGATGCTGCCGTAACGATCTTAACCTCTACACCGGTCTGCTCGGTATAAGTCTTAGCCAGATCCTGCCATGCAGCGTCTGCTTCCGGTTTGAAATTAAGATAGTAAACGGAACCTTTTGATTCCTTGCCGCCACAGCCTGCCAGCATGCCGACTGCCATAACTACGGTTAACAGTAATGCTAATTTCTTCTTCATAGTTTTCCCTCCATAAAAGTGGTGATTGTTCAACTCTCGTTGAAACGTTTCCAAATCTGATAATGCTACTATAGCATATTCATGGAAACGTTTCAATATGCAATTCAACAATCTACTCAATTTCTTATAGATTTCATAATTTTGTGGGATTGTTTTTGTGCACATTTGCCAATACCATTAAATTTCCGTTTTGTTGAGTAACGCAAAATCAAACTGGCAACTCGGCTACAGTCGAATGATTCACGAATTTGGCAGTGTGATACAGCCGGAACAGTGGATCATTTAACATAACTACCCTGTTTAATTGGTTACTACTGCTTAACGTGGAATGAAATTTGCCGGTTGAAAACGAATGCGAAGGGCTTTTA